>ERZ773162.897-NODE-897-length-28667-cov-8.653362_pt1 | contig 28667 bp, 43 predicted proteins | sample MGYA00511113_ERZ773162 | MGnify/ENA primary metagenome ERZ773162 (study PRJEB29015, sample SAMEA2737807) | human gut metagenome | biome: human gut; feature: human-associated habitat; material: faeces | place: China | collected 2012 ... | reverse complement strand
CTGAAAAGCCTGTAAAATAAGGAAAGTTCAGGAAATCTCTCCACAAATTCCGATTGTCTTTTTTGAAGGTTTTGTATATAAAAGCTGAATAACTACAATCAGAACAAATTCCAGAAAATATATTTTCAACTCGCACACAGTTGCTACGTACATACAAGCCACACAATATATGAATACCTTCCCGAGCGTCATTTCTGATGAATTAAATTCTGCCATTACGATCGCTGTTATAATACATAACGTTACACAAACATATGCATTACAGCCAGAGGCAACACCAAAAAATCCCCCCAAAAAATCATCCCTATATCCCTGTACAAAATACTGAAAACTTATCATAACAACATTCATAACAAAAAAGACTTTGAATATAGAGATGAATCGTTTTATATCTTTTTTTGATAATAGTGCAACACATAAAAAAAAGAAAACGAAAAATCGAATATTATTACGGAACCCCCATAAAAATAATATTGGATTTGCCAGATTAACTACCGCACCTAAAATCATGCAGAGAACAATTGCCCCAACTATATAGAGTTGGGGTTTCACCGGTGATAATTTAATTCCTTGTTTTATACTACGAAATTGCAATATAATAATTAAAACTACAATAATATCCGTTAAATAAACAATTACTGACGGAAGTCCTATAACATCCCTAAACCACAGCATCATATATACAAATATGATTTGTATAAAAATCCATATCTTCTTTTTTGATGGTACCTGTATAACCAAACTATCTTTCATTTATATTTTCCTTATATCTTCATAGAGTCTCAATGTCTTATCTGTAACAGTATCCCAGTCATACTTTTTACAAATAAAATCTGCAGCAATTTCCTGATATTCCGTAACAACCGCCGGATGATTACATAAATATTGTAATTTTTCTGCCAGTGCTTCCGTATTCGAATGCGGAAATACTACTGCCTTATCTTCTACCACCTCAGTAAGTTCCTTAATATCTGACACCAGGCAGCAATTTTCATAGCTCATCGCTTCTAACAAACTTAATGGCATTCCTTCAAGATCTGATGGAAGCGTATACACATAAGCATTGCTATATAATTCTTCCAGCAAATCTCCTTCTACGAATCCGGTAAATAGAATTCTTGAATCCTTCTCCGCTTTCATTCTTAATTCTTTCTCATACTCATCTGTATCGCTGCTTCCACCAGCAATCACAAGTTTTAAATCTGTATTCACTTTTGAAAATGCCTCAATCAAATACATAATTCCTTTTTCCGGTACAAGTCTTCCCAGGAACAAAATATACCCATTCTTTTCTAATCCATAAACAGATCGGATTCTATCTGCTTTTCTTATCGTCGGACGATTTACACCGTTGGGGATAAATCTTGTAATCCTGTTATATCTGGTCTTAAAATACTGTTCAACATTTTTACTAAGCACAATAATCTCATCCGCATACTTAACTGCATTTTCTTCACCTTTGCGGATGAATTTGGCGCCAAATCCACCTTTCCACTTTTCACGCTGCCAATCCAGTCCATGAACCGTCACAACAATCTTTTTGTGAAACAACTTTGGAATCCAGCTAAAAAAAGCTGGTCCCTCTGCATGAATATGTACAATATCATACTTTCCAAATGCCGCCATCACGGACGAAAAAAACGCCGCTGTAACTGCTGCCATCCCTTTTTTATCTATAGTTGGAACAGTCTTTACTTCAATCCCGTTAAAATTATATCTTTTCCCATACTTTTGGGAAACACAACCTTTTCCGTTTCTATTAAAGCATGTTACTTCATTTCCTGTTTTCACCATACGAGAAGCTAATTCTTCAACTACAATTTCCACTCCGCCCTCTCGTGAGGGAATTCTTTTATGCCCGAACATCGCAATCTTCATGTACTACACATCCATCCTACCTTGATTCTGGCTTTACATTGCTCCATCACCAGTAAAAACCTGTACAACTGTCTTCCAGAGAATCTTTATATCTAAAGTAATATCCCACTGTTCAATATAGGCCGCATCCAAAGCAACCACTTTATCAAAATCCGTAATACGACTTCTGCCACTTACCTGCCACATTCCTGTAATTCCAGGTTTCACAGCCAGGCGCTTTCTATGAACAAATTCATATTGTTCATATTCATCCACTGTCGGAGGTCTTGTCCCTACAAGACTCATATCTCCTTTTAACACATTCCAGAACTGTGGAAATTCATCTATACTTGTTTTTCTAAGAAAATGACCGATCGGAATAATTCTTGGATCATTTTCCATCTTAAACATCAACCCTTGCATCTGATTTTTTTCCATCAATTCTTTCTTACGTTCTTCTGCATCCGGATACATAGTACGAATCTTATAGATACGGAAAATTCTTCCATTTCTTCCCACCCGTCGTTGTGAAAATAAAATCGGCCCCGGAGATTCCAATTTTATAATAGGCCCAAAAATCACTATAAATATCCCACATACAATAAGTCCGATAATTCCACCCACAATATCCATGCATCTTTTAGCCAGAATCTGCCAGGGTTCTGCGAATTTCATACTCGTCGTCATCACAAGACATTTGCCAAATGACTGCACACGTCTTTCTTCCATCTTATAATTATATGACATCAGATTAACATGTACTGTAAGGCCCATGCTGATAAAAAAATCTGTTAATTGTTTTTCTTTCTCTGGATTTTCATTTATATCAAGAAAGATTTCATCAACAACACTTGCCTGTATATAATCCAACATACTTTCGTTATTTGCAACAACCGGTACGCCTTTTATCTTTCTTTGTCCTATCTTCGCATCATCACAAAATATAATTCCTGAAATCATATAATCCCGATATGGTTGTTGTAAATTATTCAACGTTGTGTTCACATTATCCCTTGTCGTAATTACAAGAAGTTTCCGGCATATCTTCCTGTTAATCAATTGTATTCTTATAATCCTCTTCCAGAACAATCTTCCCAGCCATATAAGGAAAATACTAGCCGGATACAAGAAAAATACAACCACTCGTGAATACGATTCCGATTCCTGAACAGTAAACATCCACACAATCATCCCTACCGTAACAAATGTGCAATGTTCAATTACCTTCTTAAGCTCAACAAGATAACCTCTGCGGATAATTCCTTTATAACTGCTCAAGAAAAAAACCGCACATATATGTATTACCAGAATAGCCCACATGGCATTTTGATAAAGTGGGGGCACTCCTCCAAAACCATGTCTGAGCCAATATGCAATTATAAGACTCACCTCTAACAGTCCAGCATCTAATAATAGAAAATCAAAATGCTTAAACCATCCAATGATAACCTCTTTATACATCTTTTTCGTAACTTTCCTTTTTCTTTTTCCTATTTTTCCAGTAATTTCTGAATTTTTAAGGCCGCATTCTCCACAGATGCTTCATCCGGTAACATTATATAAAGCAGTTCATTTCCAGACGAAAAACAAGTCTGTGTGTCTCCTGTACCACTCACTGCCTGAGATTCAATATTCCAACCTGATGGTTCTTCTATCTGCGCATTAATGAATTTTGCTATCTCTTCACTTGACATATTTGTCTGAACAGAATCACTTACGCCTGTAATTACCTCACCCGCATTTTTTAATATTGCCGGCGTACATGCCTTTTGGATAATTGCCGTCAGAACTTTTTCCTGATTCTTACCCCTTTGATTATCTCCATCTTCAAAACTATATCTTTCCCTTACAAAGCCAAGTGCCATTTTTCCATCCAGATGATTCATTCCCTTCTGAATATCGTACTCTCCGTGTGTTGTCTTGAATTCATAATCTGAATTCACATCAATGCCACCAAGTGCATCAACAATCTTCACAAGGGAAGTAAAATTGATTCTTGCATAATAATTAATATTTATTCCATATAATTGTTCCAGTGTATCCATCGATGCATCCACACCATATATGCCTGCATGCGTTAACTTATCTTTTTTCTCTCCTGATACATTCGGAATTGTAACATAATAATCCCGTGGTGTTGTTGTCAACAATATCTTCTTGTTCTGTGGGTTAACTGTCATGATCAGATTCACGTCACTTCTACTATTTGTAGAAATCGGGCCTGACACATCAATACCACTAATATAGATGTTAAACGGTTTATTCACATCAGCTACTGTATCGTTCTCCACTTTTGTCTTTATTCCATACTGATAAAGAATTTTAACCTGATTCGAAAATCCTTCTACGGAATCATCTATAATGCTAAGATAGCCCTCATTAAACACCGCCGCATCAATGTTTCCATTCAATAAAGCATTCGCCTCATCTATTAATGTACTATACTCTTCTGTCTTAATATTCCTTCCTACCGTTGACCTAATATCTTTTAGCATTTTCTCCGTATTATCTACATCTACTATCGTCTGATAACCAAAACGGTAATCCTGGGCATCCATAATATCTTTCGCTGTATCTTCTTTCTTTACTACCACGATCATATTATCTGTCTTATAACTGGCTCCACCTACTTTTTTAATGAAATCATCCGCTTTCATAAGCTCTACACTAATCCCAGCCAGTACAATAATTATCACAAGACTCGTCAGCATCCCAACATATCGCAATATTTTACTCTTTGGATACTGAAATACATGCGTCAGTACAAAAAGAAACCCCAGTCCCACAATAAATAACGTTAAATACTTTCTCGGGAAAAGCCCACTATTCTTCGCCACAACAATACATATTACCGACACTATTAACTGAAGCACAGTAATAATCTTCCCTGCAATATTTTTGTTTTTCTTTTTCATCTGTTCTTCCCACTTTCTATTTATTGTACAACCAAAGTAAATACTATCGGCTCTGATGTATTTCCATCACTGTCTGACACATAATAATTCAACTCATATCTTCCCGCCGTCGATACATCATATGTTCCGTCAATATAAAGATGCCGATATAATGTGTTTTTATCATCTTTATCATCAGATACATCCTCTACCATACTGGTCGGATCAAATTCACTACCCGTCTGAATATTTTTACTCTGGGTTGCCAATGTTAATATCGGACTTACTCCATCTGTATTTTTACTGGTCACCGGTGTCTCCGATGCTTCAACACCGGTTTCATCTGCCTCCTCAGTATCACTACTGTCAGCCTCAGAATAAGTGATTTTTCGTTTTGCAGTTCCTACATTATTGGCTTTATCCGTAACGCCATAATAAACAACTGCTTTTTTTTCATTTAAAGATATGATTCTATCTATAAAAATCTGATCTGTAAGATCTCCATCCCTGTTATCTTTTGCCGTAACTCCCTTAAAAAGCGCTTCATAGGAATCTCCATCTTTATAACTTACTTCTTCTTTTGTATCTACGACAATCTGCGGTGGTGTACGATCTTGTTTTAAATACATAAGACCACTGACAGCTGTTAACACGATACATCCACCTGCAAGGAAAGCAACAATCACTTGTTCTTTCATTCCTCTTCCTCCTAATACTTATACTCTCCGTAATAGCCGGTATATTTTCCATAATATTTTCCGTAATATCTACTATTACTTACACTTACCTTATTAAGTACAACTCCCAGAATCGGGCAATCAGCCTTTTCAAGCTGCTCTTTTACATCCTTGGCAAATTTGTGTCCCACCGTTTTCGATGCAACTACAAGCACGGAAGCATCACAATATTTAGCGATTACAGCTGCGTCAATAACACTGCCAAGGGGTGGTGCATCAATAATCACATAATCATACAACTTTCTCGCACTAGCCAGAAGCGCCTGAAATCTCCGACTGTTCAGAAGCTCTGCAGGATTCGGTGGAATTGCTCCTGCAAAAATCATATGTAGATTAGAATCCTGTGTCTTTTGTATTACATCCTTCGCATCTGATTGTCCTGAAAGAAAATGAGTCAATCCTTTTATCTTCCCTGTAACTTTATATCTTCCAACCAATACCGACTTACGCAAATCTGCATCTATGAATAAAACTCTTTTTTCACCTTCTGCAAGTGCTTCTGCAAGTCCCATCGTTACTGTGCTTTTTCCTTCATTCGGAATACAGCTTGTAAATACTATCACCTTTTTGTCTGCACCTGAAAATTCAATATTCGTACGAAGAGTTTTATACGCTTCACTGCTTCTATAATCTTTTATTACTTTTTTTAATACTATATCTGCCATATCTTCCATTTATCTCCTGTTCTTTACACCATTATTATCTTTTCTTTCTTTTCTTCACCTTTTTTTCTTCGGTCTGTATCGGAATAGACGTAAGAACATTTAATCCAAGATATCTTTCAATATCGGCCGGTGTCTTCAATGTATCGTCCGACAAGTATACGAACAGAACAATACCCACAGAAGCCAGTATTCCAAGTAATCCACCTATCAACATATTTTTCTTTGTACTTGGAGACGATGGATACATTGGAAGATTTGCTTCCTCTACTGTATTGACCGAATCTACATTCATAATCTGTTTAATCTGGACACTTACCGCATTTCTCACTGCATCTGCGATCTGTTTTGCCTGTTTTGGACTTGTACTCTGTACATAAATACTCATAATACGTGTCTCTGTAGGAGTCTCTGTTGTAATCATTTCTTCCAGATCTTCCGGTTCCATATCAAGATTCAATTCCGAAATTACTTTTTCAAGCACAGGTCTGCTCTTTACCATCTCCATATAATCCTTTGTCAACATAGATCCTGATTGAAGTTCTGTATAAGTTGCACTGGACGAATTCTCCCCATTTTTTGTCATTACATATAACTTTGTTACGGATGTATATACCGGTGTCATAAATAATTTTGTAGCCAAAAATGCTACCAGTGCCGTTAAAATTGCTGAAAGCACTATGATGTGAATTTTAGAACACAAAACGTGAATAAGTTCTGCTATATTTACACTTATTTCTTCCTCATCCGCTTCCTGGTTCAGTACAATAATATTATTATCTTGACTCATGTTGTTTTATTTCCGTATAATTCTACGAAATATCCTCCTTCTATTTTCCCTTCAAATCTGTTACCTAATTATCTCTTTTTCAAATTCTCTTTAATCTATCTTCCAAGCTCTGCCTCGAACACATTACCATATTCTGAATTTGCTGTATCTATCTTCTTATGTGTCAGTCCTTTATCTGCCCCTGTCGCCTTTAATCTCGATGCCATAACTGATTTTCTTAAATCTGCATCAATCAGCAGCACCCTTTTCTTTAACTCAACCAGCGAAGTAGCCAGCCGGATAGAGATCTTTGTCTTTCCTTCTCCCATTACGCAGCTTGTAACCGTAATTACTTTTTTATCATTTCCACAGAACAATATATTGGTTCTCAGTGTTTTCATCTCTTCTGTCATTGCATAGCTCATTGGTTCCAATTGTACTGTTGTTTTTCTCATATCTGGTCATCTTCTCCTTCTATGTTCAATATTTTTTCAGGATTTTTTACAAAAATTCTTCTTGCCGTATCCCAGCCCCATTTCTTCTCTACATAGACCGCACACTCTTTCAGTCTGGATGGCCGTTCCGTCAGATCATGCGCATCCGATCCGATAAAATGGACCTGTTCTCTTTTCATCAGATATTTGCAGAATTTATGACACTTTCTTCCATCCATACCAAGCATTGAATCTGCATTAATCTGAATAAGTGCTCCCAGTCCTATCAGATCCGCAACTACACCCGGATCTTCTACAATAGAAGGATACCTTTCTATATGAGCAATAATTGGAATAAATCCTCCTACGACCACCTCATACACAACACTTCGGATCTTCAAATAACTATCCATCGAAGAAAATTCAACCAGAACATACTGGCTTCCTGCCATTGTCGGCCGGCGATGTGCCTGCAGATTACCTACCATATTATCATCTCTGTGATATTCGCATCCGAGTTTCACCATCATGCCGTATTTTCCTATTGTCCTGGCATAATTCTTTACTTCCAGATAACTGCTTTGTATTGATCGGATGGATGGTTCAAACATTCCAACTCTGTAGTGTGGTGTAGCAATTATCCTTCGTACTCCTTCATCATACATCTTGTCCAACATATCCTTAGTCACCGTCATGTCTGGCGCCCCATCATCTACTCCAGGCAGGATATGGCAATGAATATCTGTTAATATCATACGTATACCTCACAAAATAATCTTCCAGACGCCAAAAACTCTTTCCTGCAAGACAACATCCATCGCTTCCTGATATTGCGTTGCACTACATACATATACATCCGGCGTTCCAATTCCACATTCGTTCCAATGACCTATTGCTGCCTCAAGCAGAGCAGTCCAATTTTCCAGGTTATTATCTTCCTGCATACTTACGCTATATGCGTAATTCCATCCATTCACAACCAGATCATCAAATTCTTCCCTTGATATATCCTCCGGACGTTCTCCCGGTGCAATTCCATCTTTTAATATGAATGTTCCTCTGCTTTCTAATCCGGCTACTCCGGGATATACGGTAGTATAAAGACTTTTATCGATTCCATCTACCGTAATCAGGATATCCTGATTACCATTCGCCTTTGCTTTCAGCTCTTTTTGCTTTTCCTTATCCTGGTTCTCCAGTTCTTCCATCTCTATATACTCCAGACTTTGTGTCTTCTTTTCATCCTCAGCAGCTACCTGTTGAACCTTACGCTGTTCTGCCTTATTATCCAGAATCAGGAAAGCCAACACAACTATACCGGCTATGGTAATGATACCTGCTAATATCTTCATGATTCTTTTTTTATCCACTGCTTCTTTTTCTCCTTCGTATGTATATATCCACACTACATCTGCTTTTTCTTTATAATACACGGATTACCGATTACTAGACTGTTATCCGGGACATCCTGCATCACAACTGTTCCGGCACTAATCTGCACATTATTTCCTATGGTGATATCTCCAGCTACCACTGCATTGGTGTATATCGATACATTATTACCTATTGTCGGTGCTTTGGGACTTTTCGGATTCCTTCCAATCGTTACTCCCTGCCACACAGACAGATTCTCACCAATCCGATTCGCACTGATTACCGTCCCATGCCCATGGAAACACACGAATCCTCCACCAACATCACATCTTCCAATCTCCATATCCTTTTTTACAGGGAAGAGGACTCTTAAGATAACCGCACTTAGCATATGCCCTTTCTTCAACCGGAACTCCAGAACATTCCGAAAGCATTTATCGAATACGATTACTTCTGAAAATGTCAGATACTCTTTGTCATGCTTCTTACCTCCATATGCAAAACGGTTAAGATCCTGGAAAATCTCATCTATCTTAGTCCTGCGTGCCAATATATATGCTATCAGCGTTCTTGGAAGACTCAGTATCAATAATAATTTCTTCATATGTTTATTACCCATTTTTTATCTTAAATATTACTGCGAGTGCTGTCACTTGTCTGTGCCTTATCAAAAAATTAACCATTCTTTTTGTCTTCTGCAATTTCCTGTCATCGTATTCTTCCAGAATCTTCTGGACCAAGGGGTCATCACATATACCTTTTATATTCTTCCCGGCCGATTTCTTATCCGGATTCGCATTCACTTCCTGGGCAATGCAACGTCTGACTCTTCCTAAAAAGGCCTTATAAAGCCGCCCGGCATATTCATCCTTTTTAAATATCTGATTTAACTCCTGAACTTCTTTTTTTAGCAGAACTTTTTCCATTTGAAAACGGTCTGCTTTATAACTTTTCGTTAATGAAGCCCCATTATCGCAATAATGATAATTTGCTGTGCCTTCTATTACAATATGCTTTGCTTTAACGAGATACTGCATATGAAATATAATGTCCTCTGATATATATTCCCTTTCCGACGGAAACAGAATCCCATTGTCTCTGATTATATCCAAAGAATATAATCCTTTCCACACAGACATACCAATCTCCACGTCTCCTGCCTGCTCTGGAAGTGAACCTATCATACCTAACAGGACCTTCTTCGTCTCATCACCACAATACGACTGTTTCAGATATGTCTCTCTGGCTAACTCATCCTTTCCCTCTGAAGACGTATCATAGTATCTGCAGAAACAAGTATCTGCTCCTTCTTCTGTCAATCTATGATATAACCGTTCAATCATCCTGACATCTGTATAATCGTCAGAATCAATAAACATGACGTATTCACCTTCAGCAATCTCTAATCCTGAATTTCTTGCCCTCCCAAGACCTGCATTTTTCTTGTGGATAACCTTAATCCTTGGTTCTTCCGCAGCATACCTGTCACATTTTTTCCCACAATCATCCGGAGAGCCATCATCCACCATGATAATCTCGATATTCTTATAGGTCTGGTGCAATAAAGACTCCATGCAGCGTTCCAGATATCTGCTTACATTATATATCGGAACAATTACACTTATTAAACTCTTCTCCATCTACTTCTCCCTAAACTCTACATATCCTTTAATATACCGCCTATGGTCTTACCCATCGCATAATATGTATAATTCTTTTCAAATTCTTTTTGTCCATTTGCACTCAATCTATCATGCAGCTTATCATCATCAAAAATGATATCCAGTGCCTTCAACAGACTTTCCTTCGTCTTATCAATCACCAGTCCATTATAATGATCTGTTACATAGTCATCCGTCACACCATGCGAACGGGTAATGATCACCGGTACTCCCATGTTCATTGCATGCAATAGAACCAACTGACCGGAAGCAATTGTATCATCAGCCAGTGTAATCACAATCGCCCGTGCATTCCTCATATACCGAAGCATATCGTCGCCAAATACATTATCCAAAATCTGTATATTATCTCCAGACCTTGTCTTTAGCGTATCACAGGCAATCACCAACTGATATGATGTATTCTGAATGCAATCTATCAAAAAACCATAATCCCTGTTGCTTCTTCCTGTAGAAAATATATAATTCTTTTCCCTTAATTGTTCATCGTCATATATCTCCGGTTCATATGCAATCGCACCACATCTTGCGAAATCAAACAAATCATCTTCAACTCCAAAGATTTCCTGATACATAGGTTTTTCACTCTGTGTAGTCAGTATAATCTTATCTACATATCTGGAAGTAACTGCATATCTTACGAATCTATAAAAAAGCTTTCCGGCAAGTCCTCTCTTTTCCTTATATATGAAAGTCATGATTACAAGTTTGTATCTCTTTTTCATATGAAACATACGCTGAAAGAATGCAATTGCAATTCCATAAAACTGCTGCCAGCACAATACCGTCTTCCCTTCGTACTTTTTGCCTGACAGAACCGTCTGAAGTGCAACCGTAAAAAATCTGACATATCTTCGCCAGCCATATATCTTGTTATTCTCATGCAGAGCAACCTGCCATTCTTCTCCGGTTACTTCTCTGACACCTTTTATGAATCCATCTGCTTCCTCATAATCACTGTCTATAATCAAAACATTCTCTGACTTTGAACATTGTTTCATTATATCTGACTCCCTAATGTCTTATAATAATCCTCCAGAATTCCATGTGCATTCTGAATATTATAATTACTTCCCTGCACACTCCGGCTTTTCTCTGACCGTTTATTGCTTCCGTATTCTTGCCATATTCTCTGTGCCCAGGATTTCGCATCTGTCTTTAATGAAAGGAATTCACAATTCCCCGAGAAATCCACTTCTTGTGGGACACGGTCTGAAAACTAAAAATTTCAACCTTTTTTTCGACAAAAATTCAATACTGTTATTTTGCACAAAACATATGTACTGTTATTGTATAATTTGCTTTTTCTTCTTTATTAAATATATTTTTCACTCTGCCTTATATCCCTTTTCTTGCACTACAATAAAGCTGGCGCTATTCCCAGCCGTTTTATTGTCGCTATCCTCTAGCTAATCTTTTTTATCTCTTCATTAAATAACTGTCCTGCTGATCTGTAGCCGTGTATTTTTCGTGGGTACTTATTTACCCAGTTTTCTACTGCTTGTATGTCTTCGTCTGTTCGTGCGTCAAAATTTGTTCCCTTTGGCACTTTCCGGCGTACCATTCTATTTGTTACTTCATTTGTTCCACGTTCCCAACTACTATACGGGTGGCAATAATATAGCTTTGTTCTTTTTCCCTCTCCGATTGCTGAGCGCTCCAATTCTTCGCAATATGCAAACTCTGTACCATTATCTACGGTTATAGACTTGAATACTCTTTTAAACATTTCTCCCCAGCGTCTTTCTAGCCTGTCAACTGCTGCCACTACGGACTCTGCCGTATGATCTGGCAGTTTAAATATAATCTCTGCTCTCGTCTTTCTTTCCGTGAGCGTCAATAGTGTATTTTTTGATTTTCCGCGCTTTCCTAGTACGCTATCCATTTCCCAGTGTCCGAACTCTTCCCGGTTATTTATTTCCTCTGGTCTATTTTCTATGCTCTCCCCGGCTTCCGCTCTTTTCTGCGTCTTCACTTTGTTGTATTTTCGTTTTTTATTTTTCTTCACTGGTAAATTTTTATTTGTGACTTTTAAAAATATTCCCTTATCAATATAGCTGTATACCGTTGTTGTACATATGCGCGTTTTAAACTCTCCCCAGCGTCCCGATGCTGTCAGCTCCCCTATGATTGCGTCCGGGCTATATTCTTCATTTATTATTTTATCTTCTATGTAATTTGCTAATTTTATGTCGTTACCTATTTTTAGTTGCGTTCCTCTTACCTGTAAATTTTCCTCATACTTTCGTTGTGCAAGGTCTGCACTATACCGCATTTCTGTAGTATAGTCACTGTTCAAGTGTCCATATTGACCTCGCTTTAGTTCATTATAAATGGTGCTACGGTGTACGTGCAAAATATCTGCAATCTCTACAACTTTATGCCCCGCATTGTATAATGCTTCTAGCCTTATTCTGTCATTGTGTTTTAACTGCCTGCTTCCTTTTTTGTTTGCCATGCCTTTACCGCTCTCTTTCGTAAATAAGCCGCAGGTATGTAGTTCCTGCGGCTTAATCTTTCATTATCAACTATTTAATTCTAAAATTTGATCTGCTGACGCATTAAGCTCCCTGCATATCTTCGCCAATGTTATTGCATTTGGTGTAAGTTCGTTATTCTCCCAACGGCTAATATCTTTCTGGTAAACCTGCAGGCGCTCTGCAAGTTCCTTTTGCGTTACGCCTGCCGCTTTTCTTGCTTCTTTTATATTCTTTCCTAAGTTCATGCTTTGCCCCCTTTTTTATTCCATACTAACAGCGCAAAGCATACTATATATAGCGCTACTTTCACGCCGTCCAATATAGACATTGTTGTAAAATCTCCGTCTACAATATCCAGCACTACTAATGCCACCAATAAAAAACCTATTTTTCTATTCATATTCTTTATAGGGTATGGTATACTACTTTCAGAAAAGTAATTCTTTCCCCTTTCGGGGGGCTACCCTTATCGGGTAGCCTATGTATTTACTTTTTCTTCTTGGACTTTTTAGATTTCTTTTGTTTTATAAGCTGGCGAGCTGTTAAGGTTAAAACTAAGATTTCTACTAAGTCCTTTACTATTTCTAGTATATCATGTATGGTATCCATTCCCTTATCTCCTTTCTAGTACTTTGTACTTATTTGTTTTGTTCTCCTTTCTATGTTTTAATTATATACCGTTTTCGGTATATTGTCAAGTTTTTTCTATATTTTCCCAAAGAAAAAAACACCGTAGCAAACTACTACCGTGTTTCGTCCTCTGTCAGCCATTCCATACTAACCCCCAGCACTTCCGCAAATACTTTTAGCTCATAATCTGTTACAAATCTTGTGCCGATCTCTATACGGCTTATGCTGTCTCTTTCTAGCATTATTCCCGCAACCTGCATACGTGCCGCTAAATCACTTTGCGTTATCCTATTTTTAGCTCTTGCCAGTCTTATACGTTCCCCGCATAGATTGCTTTTCCCCTTATATGCGTATATCTTCATTTTTCACGCCCCTGTCATGTGTTAATAATCAGAAATTTTCTTGACTTTAGCACATTCCGACAGCATAATTGTGTTAAAGGTCAGCACGACTAAATAAATCATACGAAAGAGGGTATTTTAATATGTTTATTTCTATCGGAATTGATAAAAACGGTAAACCTTTTGTTTCAACGTCTGACAAAATGGAAAAGCCCAGCCGCCCAAATAAAGGGCGTAGCCTTATTGCCATGCCAGACACCTATACTGTTATCGACATTGAAACAACCGGGCTTGATTCCCGTTTTTGTGAAATCATCGAATTATCAGCTTTGCGCTACTCAAACGGTTCTTTAATTGATTCTTTTACTACTCTTGTTAAACCCACGGAACCTATTGACGACTTTATTACTGAGCTTACAGGAATTACAAACGATCTTGTTTCTGATGCTCCGGCAATATCTGACGCAATCAAGAACTTTTATAACTTTGTGGGTTCTGACATTCTTGTAGGTTACAACGTTCACTTTGATATAAATTTTATTTATGATGTATTGCAGAATACGCACGGTCTTGATTTTACCAACTCATTTGTTGATGTTATGCGATTTGCTAAAAAACTGCTGCCAGATTTAAAAAATCACAAGCTCGAAACCGTAGCAGATCACTATAAAGTCTCTTCTCCGGCGCATCGGTCTTATGCAGATTGTGAGGCTTGCAACGCCTGTTATCAAGCTTTGCTTTCTGATGCAATCGCTCAGTATGGCGACTTTGAAACCTTTAAAGCTTCCTACTCTAATCATAAGCAATTACACGCTAAAGACGTTACAGCTACTACAGATAATTTTGATACCAGCCACCCGCTCTATGGCAAGCTTTGTGTATTTACTGGTACTCTTGAAAAAATGGCACGTAAAGACGCTATGCAGCTTGTCGTAAATCTTGGCGGCAAATGTGGCGACAACGTTACAGCCAAAACTAATTATTTGATTCTTGGAAATAATGATTTTTGTACTCTTATCAAAGACGGGAAAAGCAATAAACAGAAAAAAGCGGAAGCTCTTATATTAAAAGGAAAAGATATACAAATTCTTTCAGAAAACGTATTTTACGACATGGTTTTAGATCAGTAAAAAAATGGTAGCGGCACACCCGCTACCATTTCTGTTTTACTCCCAGTTCCCCCGTAGGGTTTCTACTGCTTTTCTCAAATTATCTGTTGTGAGTTTTTCTTGGCACAATCCCTGCTGCGTAAGTGTCTTTCTTTCTTCGTCGTACAACGGGCACATTACACACCCGTCTACAAGCTGGCAAGCTGCATACGCCGTTATGATCTGCTTTGCTTCTTTCTCTTCCATGACTTTATTATACCTCTAATACCCAGCCTACACAAATAAAATTAGCTGTAATCTTCGGGTATTTTTTCTTATTTTTCTGTACAATAGCGTTTACTGTTGTGCCGTATGTTTTGGCAATCTTCGTAAGGTTATCGTTTTTCTTTACTGTATAGCTCCGGCTCTGCTTCTTTGTCGCGCTTCCGCCGTTTATGATCTTCTGTACTTCGTCGTATCTATCCCCTAATACAGTTTTTCTAATTGTTCCGTTTCCATAGTTTCCTGCTTTGGTTTCTTCTACCAGCGTTGTTGCAGATGCACTGCAAATATGGTTAATCATGTTCTGCACTTCGTCGTATCTACTTCCCAGTGCTGCCTTTCTTGCGTCCCCGTCGCCGTACTGCTTTGTCATTACACCATATACCAGTTCTAAAGTTGTCCCGGTCGGTGTTCCGTTTGGCTGCTCTTTCTCTTCCTGCTTCGCTCCGGCTTCTCCAGCTGCGTATTTGTCCCATGCTGTAGCGTCCATGTAGGCTATGTTAATGTCTAAATTTGCATTATAGCCGCTTAATCTTCCATGACTGCTATACTGGAAAATCGCCGGGCTACTCCATGCTCCATAGCCGTTTTTATCCGTCCACGGGTTACTCTGGTAGCCTGTCTGGTTGTCATTCGCATACTGAGCCACCCATAACCCGTAGTTTTTTGCTACTGCCGTCCAATCGTGCTGCCGTGTAACTGATTTAGACATATAAATAAGCGGGCGCACTCCTGTAAGCTCATATACTCGATTGAGCCATACAAGCGGGTACTCAATTCCAGTACCAAACTTGCTGTTTTGGTCTTTTTCCCAATCCAGCACTAAAATAGCCTCTTTGAGATACGGTTTTACTTTGCTTACAAAAAACTCCGCCTCTTCTTTCGCTCCGCTTCCATTCGCATAGTGATAAATTCCCAGCTTTTTACCTAAGCTCTTTACCTGCTTTGCCTGCCGTTCATAGTCCGCGCTTGTAAAGCCTGTTCCCTGCGTTGCTTTTACGATCACAAAATCGCAATCTATTTTTGATAAATCTATACCTTTCTGCCAGCCGCTTACGTCAATACCTTTCATGCTCATGTCGTTATCCTCGCTTTCTGTAATGGGCTTAAGAATACCCTAAGCCCGTGCAATCCTTACGCCTGTTTTTTATTGTCTTTATCCTGCTGTAGCATATCCACCGCTTTTGTAATCACGGCAGGCATTGGCACGCCCATAAGTCCGGCGTTCTCAATAATACTCAATGCTTCATTTGCTACAAACGCTAAAATAACCATATCTCTTATGTATGTGGTACCTGCCGTTAAATCCAGCCTGTATGCGATCAGCACCGCTAACAGTATCATACCTTTTTTCGCCAGCCCCTTTGCTCCTGCAATGCTCTTTAAACTTCCCGTCTCTGTTTTCTTCGATTTATGGAAAATCCCAGCCACCGCGACGCCTGTCGCATAATCAGCCACCATAAAAATAATAAGTGTCTGTAATGCTGTGTCCCAGCCGCCCAGTGCTGCTGCAATCGTTCCCCCTATTACTCCAAATAAACTGCATAATTTTACTTTCATATCCTTTTCCCCTTTGTCTCTACTCTTCGTCTTCATGTTTCTTTCCTGTGATCTCTTCGTAATCCTCTGCTGTGATCTTATTTTTAAGTACCATGTTCCATAACATTTCCTCATTATACCAGCCTGCATTGTAGTATCTTTCGTACTTCTCTTTATTTGTTCCCTTACTCTTCGCCATGTTCTAAACCCTCGCTTTCCACATTCTCTGTAGGTATGTCAATGTCTGCCATTGTCGCTACATATTCCAGTAGCGCTCCCTGTTTTTCAATCTCTGCCCGGCTTCTTTCCTCTGCTCTCTGTTCGGCAATACTTCTTTTTAATTTCTGAAAAAACATTTATGCTTCCCCTTTCCATAAGTCTTTATAGTATTTATCCATTCTCCGTAGCAGTTTTGTGCTGTTGCCTTTCGCCGCATGATTCCGCCAGCCGTTGTAACATTCGTCTACTTTCGCTTTTGGCTTCTCGCCGCGTTTGGCTTGCTGTACCAGCCTGTATAGTTTCTTTCTCTCTTGCTTTACGTTCTTCGGTTTCAGTATCAATATTACTTTCCCGGTGTCTGTAAGCTTAAAAGTAAAACCTAAAAAGGTTATGCCTTTTCGTAAGCTGTATACTTTCGTTTTCTTTTGATTAAACGCAAAGCTTTTATCTTGCAGCTTCGCCTCTATCTTCTCTCTGCAGGTATTCAAATACTCTTCGCTCTCATGTATCAATATAAAATCGTCCATGTAACGTATATAGTATTTTATTCTCAGCACTTCCTTTATGTAGTGGTCTAATTCATCAAGCACCGATATACCAGCAATTTGTACCATTTGGCTGCCCGGATTATATCCCGTGTCGCCGTCGTATTGCTCATTTAATACCGTTTCTGTCTTTTCATACGTCCACCCGTCCAGCTTCTTTTTAAATGTTTCCAGCGCTACCTCATGTTTCATATTCGGATAATAGCCGGATATATCGCACTGTAATACGTAGCCGTCCGTTCCGTGCTTCCTGTAATATTTCTGCAGGAATGCCTTAAGCCTGTTTCTTGCTTTGTCTGTCCCTTTTCCTTTCTGGCAAGCCATATTGTCATATATAAATCCTTTACTCATTTGCGGATATATTGCGTTATCGTTTAGGCTTCTCTGGTATACACGATCTCTAAAGGAAATACTTACTATATCTCTTTCTTTCGGGTGCGTCACTTTAAAGCATACGGGTTTTCTTGCTTTGTACGTCCCCTCTCGTAATTGTTTCTCTAATTTTAAAGTTTCTTCAATTCCATTAAGGTAGTAATGGGCTACGGAATCTTTCCATATTACCCCTTTCTTGCATTTATACATAGAGTCTAATAATGGCTCGAACCCTATGACATTCTCCGCGATTTCTTCCGCGTCATTCATTTAGTTGTCTGCGACGTGTATAACAGTACCAGCTCTTTGTGATCTGACTGTATCGCCGTAGTGTTGTTTAGCATTTCTGCTGGGTCATTCGGCTCCTTGTGTCAATTCTTTATAGGCGCCACTGCTATACAGTGGCTATGTGTCTACTTTGTTTAACACAATCCGGGGCGCACCGCCACGCATTGTACGCGTTGTTGTTGTTGACGTTGCCGCTCGTGTTCACGTTCCACGTATTGTACCCGTTGCCGCGATTCGCACTACGCAAGCGGACATACTGCGCTTTCAGCCTACAGCCCTATATAGTAAGCTACTTCAATAATTTGTTGTAGCGTCTACTATCTCCGTCTTTCCAGTCCCTTATACGGTTCCTTACTTCTATTGTTTTCTTTCCCCAGTGCTTTACGCGCCGTGTTTCCAAATGGAATAGCGTTTTTGCGATCTGCATAAGCGCAAGCAAATTGTTGCAATCCCTTGCCGCCTCTTCCTGCAGTCGTTTCCTCTCTTTCCACTTTTCCGCATCTTCTCCAACTTTTATATTGTTCGCCGTCCAGCATTTTACGTATATGTCTTTCGCTGTCCGTATAATATCGTCTGTTAGCGCTGTCTGGTATTCTGGTGCAAAGTTTTTCGGGTTCTTCGTAATTCGTATCGTATATACTGTTAAGTCATTTGCCTTTATCAGTACGTCGAATTTTCCAGTCCCTCTTTTGCTTTCTGGTACTGCCACGTCTACTCCTTTCCTTTTTGTTTGGTATCATCTGCAGGCAAGGCGTTGCCCGCAGATTAGTAAGATTAGCAGATTACACAAGCCGGGGCGCACCGCCACGCAATGTACGCGCCGCTGGTGTAGACGCTGCCGCTCGCGTGCACGCTCCACGTATCGTACCCGTAGCCGCGATACGCACTACGCAAGCGGACATACTGCGCACTCGTCTGCGCTTCGATACCATCTGTCGGTAAGTTAATACTTTTATCAAGTGTTTACGCGGGTTGTTCCCCCGCTGTTTTTGTGGCTTTTGCCATACTTTAGAGTCTTCTCTTTTGTGCTCTTAAATTTTTTATTTTTTTAGCGCCTATGCTGTTGCGTAGGCGCCTTTTACTTTATTCCTTATTCTGTTTTCTCTTTGCATCTTCCAGCGCTGCTAATACTTCCCGGTCTTGCTTCTCTGCCTTTTTCTTCTCAGCTCTGATAGATACACTTGCAGTACGGGCGTACTGCTTCACTGCGTTGTGCCTATTCTGGCGCACCTGTCTTTTTAATTTGCGCATTGTTCCCATGCTTACGCCTCTTTCTCTTTTCCTTTGTAACCTGCATATAATACAAGTGCTGGTATTCCTTTATTGAACCTGCTTTTATATTTCTTGCCTTTACTTTACTGTTTTTGCTCTTGCATTCTTCTAATGCATTCCAGTTCATGCGTTTATCCTGCGGCAAGGCGTTGCCGCTCATTATGCGATTATCCGATTACGCAAGCCGGGGCGCACCGCCACGCATCGCACGCGTAGGCGTAGCCGCTGACGCCGCCGCTCGTGCTCACGCCCCACGTACCGCACCCGTAGCCGCGATACGCACTACGCGTAATATGCCAATCAGTACAGCCGTTCTCGTCTGCCTTTACTCTATTGATTTCTTTCTTATAATATGGGTACGGTGTTGTCTCTTCCTTAAACTCTTCTTTAGATAACAAAAATACAAGCTCTGTGCTTTCTTCGCCGTCCACATCTTTAATAACAGGCACAAGGTACGGGCGTAAGTCTTCCCCGAATCTCCCAAAGAACGCTGTGCTATTCAGATACTCGCGCATTTCTGAGCTTTTCCAATCGTTGTCCTTGCTGTTGTATAAGCGTTCTTCTAAAAGCGTGTGCGCCTGTATGGTTACTGTGTGCTTTACGTTCTGTGTTGCTGGCTTCTCTACATCAATGCCGATTACGTCATACGGTACCTCTTTACCGTCGAATAATAAATAAATCTGGTTGCCCTCTGTCATGTAATCCCGTGCTTTTCCTGCTTTAATGATCGCCCGCAGTTCGTCCAGCGTAAAACGCTGCTTTTCACATCTTTCTAATGTTGCCATGTTTCTACCTCCGCTTAATTTTCTTTTTATGTAAGCTGCTACAGTCTCTCTATGTCTTTTATTGATACTTCGTAGCATGTTCTTACCTCTACTTTCCCGTCGCCTACACATTTGTTATACTGTCTGCTCTGCAGGCGTCCTGTTGCTGTGATCTGGTCGCCCTCATTCCACCCGGCTACCTTTTTTGCATCTTTTCCCCAGCACACGCACGGCACATAACAGCTAATTGTGTTATTTAGATCGCATGGCAGTTTTACAAATACGTCTGTGATCTTACGCCCGTTTGGTGTGGCTCTGTAGTTGATTCCCTTTCCCAGCTTTCCTGTAAATTTAATCTCATTTTCATACTGCCAATGTGTGCCCGTCATAATCTCCATGACTGCTGCCAGTGCATATACCAGTACTTTACCTGTTCCAAAGTTCTTATGCGTCTGCACACTTCCAGCGATCATAACAGCCTCTCCCTCTTTCGGTAAGCCTGTCCTGTTATCCCGCATAGTCTCTTCTGTAATAAGTACTATAGCGTCGTCCTTTGCTCCGCTGGTTCTTTCTGTCGTAACGATTGCCTTATAGCCGTTAAAGCTTAAGCCGTTTACTTCGTCAATTTTCTCTATCTGCTTAAGTGTGCCTATAAGCCCTATCATGTTTTCGTACTGCATTTTTTCTTCCTCTTACTTTCCTTATTTTTCTTGTGCCTCTCTTTCTTTAGTATTGAATGTGCCCGGTGGGACTCGAACCCACAACCTGCCGCTTATGAGGCGGACGCTCTGCCGATTGAACTACGGGCACTGGTCTTTATATGTAGATGTCATAATATAGCTGCATCTGCAAATCAGAAAATTTGTACTTTGGTGCTATGTCCGGCTTTAATGGCGGCTCAAGTTCTAAAGCTTTATAATTTCTATGTCTCAACTCCGGCACCGCTCTAATTTTCTTTATTTCTGCATCTTCCTGCGCGTTCACTCTTTCAAAGTCGTACCCGTCAAGTGTCTTGTTCTCAACCATTCCCAAAAATCCGGCGTATAACACTTCGTTACCTCTTTTTACTCTGATTAAGTCCGGGTTATCCATGATTTTAAATAGTTCGCCTAATGTCATACCCGCTTTTTCCTTTCTTTTTTCGGCACATCTACGCCCTGTTTCTTTAAAATCCGTCTTATGTCCTCTTCGTCGCAAGCGTTTAACTCTGCCAGAATCTTTATCGTAACGCCCTTGCGCACGTATCTATCTTTTATTTCCCTGTCTCTCATTACCATGTTTTCTGCTTCTCCTTATTCTTTTTATAAAATCCCTGCAGATGTTCCACGCTATTAGTGTCTCTATCATCACTACAAACACACAAAACGTAGCGTCTTTGTCTATCAGCCCAGCGATGCCACTTAAAACTAATAAAGTTGTGCCACACATAATGCCTGCTGCCACTTTCGCCCGATGCTCGCTCTTCTTTTTTTGCTGTTCCTGTTTCCGGCGTCTCTTTCCGTTGATTTCTCCCAGTGCATCTGTATAACCTTTTATGTATGCCATTTCTTCACTCAATGCCCTTACTGTTAAGTTATCCACGCTGTTTACCTCTTCTTTCTCTTTTGTTCACTTTCTTTTCCTGTAATACGGTAGTTTTTCCTCACGCATCAACTTTTCAATAGTTTCTGCTATTTCTTCCGCGTGCTCCTGCTGCTCTTTATCTGTCATATGGTTAAAGCGCTTTAATTCTTCTGGTACTTCCATGCCGTCAGCCTTTCTTTTTTTGGGCGGTGCCCTCTGTCTTTCCATTTATTTCTCTTTAGCGTATTTATTTACCGTGCGGGTGCTTTTCTCATTAAAAAGCTACAGAAAACTTGTTGAACATCCACATACTCTCTAGCTGGTATGATCGCTGCTATTTTTACACGGTATACATATATAAGCTGTTCGCCTGCTTACATATGCAGCAGGTACGCCAACCTGCTACGCGATACGCCGTATAGGAATCGAACCCATGACTTTAAAGAAATCTTTATGCTGCTACCACTGAGCTAACGGCGTGTGCGGCGACTGCTGCCGCCTGCTATTCTCTTGCTATTGGTACCGGGTACCCGTCTGGCAATGAGTTTATTAAATTTTTTGTTGCTCTAAGCCCTACTCTTCTTGCTGCCACAAGCGCTGTAGGCTTACAAGTATTTAACTTTCCTAACTCTTTTTCTATGGTTTCATTTATTCCCTGCCGTAATTCCGGCGTTAATGGTTCGTAATATTCCATATTGTTTCCTCTACATTTCTTCTAGATTTTCCGTTTCTTCCAGATAGCTTAAATAATCTTCTATATTGTCTATGTTCTCCTGCATCTGTTCGCCACGTTCCCCGCATTGTAAACTTTCTGGTAGGTTATCGTATGCTTCCTGTTCCTCGTCTTTTACTTCCTCTAAAATTTCTCTTGCTTTTTCAATTAGATTAAGTGCTTCCTTTACGCTTTTTCTTCTAATGTTATTCATGTGTATTTCCTTTCTCTTTCGTATAAGATTTTTAAAGTGTCTCTTGTGCCTTTTCTGCACTATACGTATCTGCCGTAGCTCCGCAGCGGGTGTATTCTTTGTAAATTGTATCTCTGTGTACTCCCAGTGCATTTGCTATATCTATTACCCTGCTACCCTCGCGGCTCATTTTTTCTATTACCTGCCTATCTTCGTAGCGCAGTCTTTTGTACTTTCTTGCCACTGTTCCCGCTCCTTTCTTTCGAAAATAAAATAAGCGCACAAGAGATTTTTTATTACTCTTGCACGCTTTCTTTTTCTTGCCAAAATAAAAAAGAAATCCGGCAAGAGATTTTTTTATTATCTCTTGTCGAATTTCATTCTAAAACTTATCACACGGTCTGAAAACACACAGGTTAATCCAGAGAACTGTGCTTCTATCCCCGTCACAGGGATTCCCTCAAAGAAAGATGGCATCACGAACACATCCATCGCCTGATAGAGTTCATTCACGTCATTACGATTGCCAAGGAAGATCACTACATCCTCTAATCCCAACTTCTGTACTTTATTCCGAAGTTCCTGTTCCTTTTCTCCGATACCTACGAGTAATAATCTGGCACCCAAATATATTGTATATAACTGTGCAAAAATTTCAAGTAGAAATTCATGATTCTTCTGATAAGAAAGGCGTCCCACATGACCTACTACGAATTCATCAGTAAAGTGCAGCTCTTTTCTTACCCTCTTCCGGACCTCTTCCTTATATATAAACCGTTCCGTCTCTATTGCATTTGGAATAACTTTGAAATCACGATTGCCAAACAGGAACTTCCCGGCTTCTTCCCCGCATGCACAATACTCATTCGCTACTTTGGTAATCCGTGTCCGGAATAACTGCTTTAACGGATATTTCAGATCCCGGTCTATGGATGTATTATGACTGTGTGCAATTCTCACCGGTACATTCGCTCTCTTAGCCGCCAGGAGTGGCAGATAGCTCATGGAATCTATATGCGAGTGCATAATCTGGTACTCCAGATGTTCTTCAAAAAACTTATCCATCCATCTAAAATACTGTATGTAATTCTGTGGATAAAGCCTTGGTGCATAATACATCCTGCCTCCAAGAGACAGAATCTCATCGTCGTAATCACTCTTATATGGACGATGGGTCAGAAAATCAAATTGTATCTTCGTTCTATCTATATTCCTATAATAATTCATAAGCATCGTCTCTAAGCCGGCACGATGCATATCGTTTACTACTTGTAGTATTCTCATTATAAAAACTATTTGCTCCTCTCCTTCTACCCTCTATACCGGCTCAAAAAATGTATCCGGCTGTTCTGGATTAAATACTTCATTGCAGGTCATCACAGTAACAAGATTTTCCGTATCACTCAGATTAATAATATTATGCGTCCAGCCAGGAATCATATGAATTGCTTCAATCTTCCCTCCAGACACTTCAAATTCAACCATTTTTCCTGTATTAATATTACGTTCCTGGATCAATCCGTGTCCTGCAACTACAATGAATAATTCCCACTTGGAATTATGCCAGTGCTGTCCCTTGGTAATGCCCGGCTTGCTGATATTAATAGAAACCTGCCCACAGTCTTCTGTATGTACCAGCTCTGTAAATGAACCTCTGTCATCTACATTCATCTTCAGCGCGTACTTAAATTTGTCCGTTGGAAGATTTGTCAGATACAGACTGTACAGTTTCTTAGCAAAAGAACCTTCCTGCATCTTCGGCATTGTCAGTGTTACCGGCTGTTCTTTAAACTGCTGTAATAAATCAACAATCTCTCCCAATGTCACTTTATGTGTAACCGGCACATAACAATAACGTCCAGCCTCATCTGCTACTGTCTCCACTCCGTCAAATTCACAATGCTGTTCTTTTCCTTCCAGAAGATCGAACATTCCTTCCACAAGATCATCAATATATAATAATTCCAGCTCTGTTGATGGATCATTCACAGTAAAGTCTGTACATCAATCATGGATGCCGTACCATTCTTCAATCTCTTGAAAATCTCTTTCTGGGCGTCCGTTACTTTTTCGCTGTTTTCCAGCCAGGCATGTGCGTCACAGAACTGTGCGATTGTAAATTTCAGCAGTTCGAAAGCATTCTCAAATGTGCGTCCGTCAACATCTTTGAATGACAGGAAGATAACAGGGCACTGGTTCATCCATTTTTCACACAGCATCTTATTATTTTTTGCGACCTTCAGCCCGTCAAACATTATCATGCTATCTTTTTCAATATCAAAAAAGATGCCAGCATACTCATAGCCATCGTTTTTCCAAATCTTCTTGGTCTGGTTATCAGCGTTACTTTTGTTGCTTCGTTTTTCAGAATATCTGTGATCAATCCTGATTTATCAATGTAGTAATAGCCTTTTTCCCGTATTTCTTCAAAATCCGATATTCCCACCGGTATCATCAGATTCTTCACACCGACACCTCTCCTTTCTTTGCAAATACACGATCCTGTGTTATTCTATAAATGCTTCTATCGTCTGTTGGTTTGCCACCCTACTCTTCTTTCTCTTCTTCATAATACTTGATCAGTGCCTGTGTTCCGAGATCGCCGTATCCTTCTGCCTGCAGCATCTCATAATTAGCCAGTACCTGGCTTAATACATCCAGACTTATGTTGCTCATATTTGCTTCAGTCAGCGCAAGCTTCATATCTTTGATGAAATGCTTCATGAAGAATCCCGGTGCATAATCTCCTGCCAGGATCTTTGGTCCGAATGTGTCCAGCTGTTTACTTCCAGCTGCCCCGGTCGATACGGAGTTAAGTACCGTCTGCAGATCCAGCCCTTTCGCCTTTGCATAGGTCAGAGCTTCGCATACACCGGATAACGTTCCGGCGATCATGATCTGGTTCGCAAGCTTGGCATGCTGACCGCTTCCTGCTGCCCCCTGATAGTTAATATTCGTTCCCATTGCTTTGAATAACGGTATACATGCTTCGTAGTCTTCTCTGGAACCACCAACAAGAATGGATAAGGTTCCCGCTTTTGCCCCAGTATCTCCGCCTGTTACCGGTGCATCCAGTACATGGAAGCCTCTCTTGGTTCCCTCTTCTGCGATCTTCTGATCCAGCATCGGACTTGTGGTCGTCATATCGATCAGGTATGCACCTTCTTTTGCACTGTCCAGGATATTTCCTTTGTCGAAGTATACTTCTTCTACGTCAACAGGGAATCCTACGATCGTGATAACCGCATCGCAGTCTTTCACACAGTCTGCGATCGTCTCGTGGAAAATTGCTCCTTCACTGATCACATCTTCTACTTTGGATCTGGTTCTTGCATAAATGTGTAATTCAAATCCTGCTTTCATGAGGTTGCGGACCATGGATTTTCCCATGATGCCAACGCCGATGAATCCTATTTTTTTCATATGATTGTTCCTCCGTGTATCTGTTATGATAAACTTTTCATTACGTTGCATCTTTTTTTATAAAATGCGATGCCATACCGCAGCACTTCATTAATCCCTTCGTCCTTTAATTCTTCATCATAATGACTATTTTCGATCTGCCCAAGTGCTTTTTCACATGCTTTTTGCAAATTTTCATCTTCTGCATATTTTATCTCTATGATTTTTCTTACCATAATGCTTTTTCTTCTACCTTCTCCACAACTTCGCCCTGCTTCTTATAGATACTGTTGCCCGGTACGAATCCTCTGACGCTTGACAATGGGTAGATGTTGCTGTGGCTTCCGATCACGGTTCCCGGATTCAATACGCTGCCGCAGCCGACTTCTACTTCGTCTCCGAGCATGGCCCCGAATTTCTTAAGACCTGTCTCGATTCTTTCGTCTCCGGCTTTTACTACGACGAGCTTTTTGTCGGATTTGACATTGGATGTGATGGATCCGGCTCCCATGTGGGATTTGTAGCCGAGGATGGAATCTCCCACGTAGTTATAGTGCGGCACCTGTACTTTATTGAACAGGATGACGTTCTTAAGTTCTGTCGAGTTACCTACGACTGCGCCTTCGCCGACGATCGCATTTCCGCGGATGAATGCGCACTGACGGACTTCTGCGTTCTTTCCGATGATCGCCGGTCCGTGGATGTAGGCTGTCTGGAATACGGTTGCGGATTTGGCGATCCAAACGTCTTCGCCGACCTGATCGTATTCATCTGCCGGAAGGGTCTTTCCGAGTTCTTTGATGAAGCCGCTGATCTTTGGAAGGATTTCCCATGGGTAGGTGGCTCCTTCGAAGATGTCTTTTGCGATGGTTTCATCCATGTGGTTGTAGAGGTTTTTGATGGTTAATTGTTCTGACATATTGGTTCTCCTTTTTTATTTTTTAGTTTTTCCGGTCTTTCTCACCGGCTTCTTATAAAACTGCGCTGCCTTATCATAGCACGCCCGCATCTGATACTGATTGTTCAGACCTTTGACTGCAAGTGTGCGTCTTGATACAAAATCATCCAGCTTTTTCATATATTCATCTGATGTGATATCTCCGTCTGCCACATACGTCAGACCTTTTTCCCAGCTTGCCGTAAGTTCCGGGTTCAGGAGCGGCCGGATGGAATGGTCTACGACATCGTAGATCATTTCCCCTAACATCGTCGGCGTGACGATCTGGGTCTTTTTATTGAGGGCCAGATATTTATTATTGAATAATTTCTTCAATATCTCGCCTCTGGTGGCACTGGTGCCGATTCCGCTTCCTTTGATCTGGGCGCGGAGTTCTTCGTCTTCGATGAGCTGTCCTGCATTTTCCATGGCAAGGATCAGTGAACCGGAATTGTAGCGCTTCGGCGGCGAGGTCTTGCCTTCTTTGATATCCAGGGACTGTACCGGAAGGGTCATGCCTTTCTTGAGGCTCTGGATCCTGGCGAAGAAGGCTGCATCAGTGTCTTTGTCCTCGGTACTGTCTGCGCTGCTGTCTGTATTGTCGTTCTTCCTGCCCGGCACGCCTGTAACTTTCAGATAGCCTTCTTCTGCCAGTACTTTGAAGCTTGAGAAGAAGGATTCTTCTTTGATCTTCGTCACGATCGATACTTTCTGATAGACAGCCGGTGGATAGAAGATGCTTAAGAATCGTCTTACGATCACATCATACACCCTCTGTGACAGATTCGGAAGTCCTTTTAGTGCTCCCATACCCTGTCCTGTCGGGATGATCGCATAGTGGTCTGTGATCTGTTTGTCGTTGACATATCTCGTCTTCTCCAGTCCTTTGTGGCTGCCGAATTTCACGATATCCTGAAGATATGGCTTTGCCGGTTCGTACTGCATCAGACCGTTTAAGTTCTTGTGGATCTCTTTTGCCACTGCTGTCGATAGGACACGGGCATCTGTTCTTGGGTAGGTGACGAGCTTTTTTTCATATAGTTCCTGGATGATCCGGAGTGTCTCATCTGGGCTGATCTTGAACCGCTTGGAACATTCATTCTGAATCTCGGCCAGGTTGAATAATAACGGCGGGTTCTTCTTTTCTTTCTTCTTTTCTATGGACACGATCTGGCAAGTCAGGGGCTGGCTGGCGTCTGACTCGCTGTTGCTTAGGAAGCGGATCAGTTCTTCTGCCTTTTCCTTTTCTTTGAATCCATTTTCCTTATAGAGATCGAAGGATTCGAACCATTTTGATCCTTTGACTGCCCGCCATTCGCCTTCGAATGTTGCCCCTTTCTCTCCGATGGTGCTTAGGACTCTGTAGAACGGGGTCTCTACGAATTCCCGGATCTCCCGTTCTCTGCGTACGACCATACCGAGGACGCAGGTCATAACACGTCCTACGGATACGACGGAATATTTCGTATTCAGGTAATTGGAGATGCTGTTGCCGTATTTTAACGTCAGGAGACGGGAGAAGTTGATTCCCATCAGGTAGTCTTCTTTGGCTCTTAGGTAAGCCGATGCTGCCAGGTTGTCGTATTCTTTTAAGTCTTTTGCTTCTTTGATCCCGCGCAGGATCTCTTCTT
>ERZ773162.896-NODE-896-length-28669-cov-8.043370_pt1 | contig 28669 bp, 19 predicted proteins | sample MGYA00511113_ERZ773162 | MGnify/ENA primary metagenome ERZ773162 (study PRJEB29015, sample SAMEA2737807) | human gut metagenome | biome: human gut; feature: human-associated habitat; material: faeces | place: China | collected 2012 ... | reverse complement strand
CTTTTTATAAGAGAGAAGGATTTGAGATTCAGCATAGTGGCTTAGATGAGGCTACTGGAGAAAAAGATTATGTAATGACATGGCAACACAAATAGAAATTCAAGTTTGTCATACATGCAAGAACGACTACAACGGTATTGACTTGTGACAATAAAATTACAATATTTCCGTCTTAGACTATATGCAAAAATACTAAAACAGTACAGAAATAAACTGTTAAATACAATAAATATCCTGCTTTATAAAGGAGTAAATTTTTACGAGTAGGAGTTTGAATAATGGATTAAAATGCCGAAAGCCTGTATTTATGCGGATTTTCGGCATTTACTTTATTAAATGGCTCTAGGTTGGATATATTTATGGAGAGAATAATTGATTGGAAGGGAAATAACAATGAAACAATTATCCAAGGATAATGCATATGAGAATTATTAATTTAATAAAAATGAAAAAAGAAGAATTCATGTGGAGTGAGTTCTTCTTTTTTGTAATGGGTAAATCTGAGTGAAGGCTGCTTTATATGTGCCACTTGTATAAAGATGTTTCAACAACTTAACATAATTAATTTATGTAAAAAATCATACAATATAGGACACTTCTATAGGCAACGCATACAAAATATGGTAAAATATTACCTATATTTGAGAGTCGGAAAATAATAAAAAAGCAGAGATGCATGGTATCAAAAAAAGATTTTTGTTTAATAGAAGTTATATTAAATAAGTAATCGCAAAAAATTGAATAAGGGGTTAGGTAGGTGATAATTTGAAGAAATTACGATTAATTTTACTTACGCTGTTTATGTTTTTATGCGTTGCCTTTGGAAATAATATAATATATGCCAGTGGCGGAGCAGTGCTTGAAGCATCATCAACAGTAACGGAGAAGGACAAGGCAGTTGTAGATATTGATTTGAAAGGAAACACCGGAATTTGGGCACTGAAGTTTAAAGTGGGATACAACCATTCAGCTTTAAAGTTAAAATCAGTACAGAACGGGGAAGTGTTCTCAAAGGGTGACATAACCGAACCGGAAAAGCTGGACAAAGATGAATATGTTTTTTTAGCAAGTTCAAATAGTGTTAAGAATATAGAAAACAGTGGGACGGTAGTAAGACTTAATTTCAAAATTGTAGATTATGCGTTAGAAGGCGATTATCCAATCAAGGTAACTTTGGTGCAGGCTATAGACGCCAAAGGAAACGTTGTTGATATGGACACAGAGGACGGCAATGTTACTGTTTATTATGAAGTTAAGAAAAATGACATAGTGTTCGACAAGTCAAAGAGTGAAAACATCAAAATACCAACAGGAACAAACAGTTCAAAGGAATCAAAGGGCTCAAAAGAATCAAAGGGAAAAGTCAAAAAAGTTGTAGTAAATGATAAGAAAGTTGACAAGGACAATTACACCGTTGATTCAGATGGAAATGTAGAAATTTCTGAGAAGTATTTAAACATTTTAAAAGACGGCAAGTACAAAGTTACCGTACAAAAAGGACAGAAAACGTACAACACAAATTTTATTGTAAAGACGGATGCGTCGAAGAAGATTGTAAATAAGAACAAAGGGGGAGAAAACAGCAAAGCAAACAAAAAAGAAACTGTTAATGGGGCAAGACAGGAGAACGGTATAATTGTTGTGGTAGTCATAGCAGCAGTTGTTATCGCTGGAATTGCCTTTGTACTAGTAAGAAAAAGGAGAGAGAAACAATGAAAAAAAGATTATTAACCTTACTTTTAGCAATTGCGCTCACTGTCTCCCAGGTACCGGCACAAACATACGCAAAAACCAGCGGTAATATGTACGGAGATGTTAATGGTGATAAGGTAATTGATTTACGCGATTTATTATTGTTAAAAGAATATATCTCTGAGCAGGAGACAGAGGGAGTTGTATTTGCCAATGCAGATATTAATGCAGATCAGAAGGTAGATTTGAAGGACTTCCTAATTCTGAAAAAATATTTTGCAGAGTGGGATGTTCATTTAGGAGCTGAATTGCTCACAGTGTCTTTTTACGATGGAGACCGATTAATAGAAACATTACCTGCAGAAAAGGATTATCCGTTAGGGGAACTACCTTCCAAGGATAAATACACAAAAGATAATGCTATTTTAATAGGTTACTACACTGATAAGGAATGTACAGTTCCATTTTATTCAGAAGATGCAGTAACTGAAAACATGAATGTATATGCCAAGTATCAGGAAATGGGTGGTAAGGAAGAATTAAACATTACTTCTTTTGCACAGATGGACCAGCCAAAGGACATAACATTTAACATTAAAAAAACATCAGGCGATGTGGCTGCAAAAGATGCAGCAACTCTTGTTGTAAAAGATGGTTCAGACAATGTTGAATTAAAGGTTGAAGATACTGACGGCGACGGTGTATACACAGTAAGCGCACCACAAGGTTTTAACGAAGGTTGTTCTTATGAATTAAATCTCTCCGACGGTTGGGTATTTGATGGCAAAGAAGAAACAATAAGAACGGCATCATTTTCAATAGCCATGCAGGAAGTTGAAAACCTTGAAATGAATGATGACGTAGTATACATAAAGGATACAGATGAAATTTCATATTCTGTTGACGGAGAAAGTTATGATGTATTAACTTCAGACCAGATAAATGAAAGAGGCGGTAGTTTTGAATATGACAATGCATCAAAACTTAAAAAAGACGATATTCTTTGTGTTTATGTTGGCATAAAACCTACTGAAAGGGATGCAGATAAGGGCGCTGAACTTTTAGATCCGGCTGTATATGTTAAGGTGGCTGCTACAGATGGAAACAAAGTAACTTTTGCGCCACTTGATGAAAATGACCAGCTTGAAATATACAACATGCCTGACAACTTTCCATTAACAGTACAGGAGCTACCAACTGAGGAAACAGGTACAATCAGTTTTGATGAGTTGGATTTAGACATGTACGCAAACATGATGGGCGAGGACGGAACATAAGAAAATGCAGTAGACTCTATTGGAGTTGGTGATTTTGTTACATTATATGTTTCAACTGATGAGATTCAATCAGGAAAAGACGTTTATTATGGCGAGATTACGGATTACAACAAAACTACAAAATTAATTACATATAAGGAAGTAACTAAATCAGACATTGAGGAAAGTATGGACCTCTATTCTGAAATTTCACTTTCAGGTAGCGACATTATAAGCGATGAAGAAAGTAAGAAGTTAGAAAATGTTTTAACACAACAGATAGAAAAAAGTGATTTTGGAGAAGCAGCAGCAGACACACTTTTTGATATGGTAACAAAGACAGATGATTTTAAGGATAATGTAAGTGTTCAAAATGTTGTTGTAAGAGATTCAAAGGGAAACAAAATTTCAAAGCAAAAACTTAAGAAAATGAATATAGGTAAAAGCTTTGAACTAACAGATGATGTAAAACTTACTGTTGAAGTTATAAATAAAGGCGAACAGCTTCATTTTAATAATGGTATCCAGCTTGCAGTTGGAGTTGAAGCAGAATTCGAAGCAGAAGTTGATGATGGCACAGTAAATATTGACCTTTCTGCAACATTTGTAGAGGAATGTGAATTAGTGCCAAGAGTAAAAGGTAGCATTGTTACAAAAGAGATTCTTTTTATTCCTATACCGGTTGGTATTAGTGTAAATACAACTATGGATGTAAAGAATTTTACTGCATTTTCATTTAATGCAAATATTTACACTGTGGCAGAAGAGGAACAGTCTCTTTGGGAACAGTTTAAAGCTATTGCAGAAGACCCATCAGAAGCAATGGGTTTATCTAATTTGCCGGATGGACTTAAAGCAGGTCTTAGTTCCGTAAAAGATGTTATGGACAAGATTGAAGAAGTTCAGGCAAAGATAGAACAGGCAAATGATACAGCAGAACAAATAAAAGGCTATAAAGAAGATTTAGAAGCTCTTTGGCAGGTAATGGAAATGAACGGTACCGATGAAGAGGAATGGAATGAAATGTGCAAGGCATTTGAAAAATCAAATGTTGCAAGTGATATTTTAGATGTTATGGATTTAAGCACTGAAACAGAACTTGGCACAGAATTCTTAGATGGAATGCAGGCACTGATGGATAAATACTCAGAAACACTCCAGAAGGAAACAGACTGGGTAACATTAGTTAATAAGGAAATCTGTTCCACAGAAGTTTGCTATTTTGGTGTAGTTATTGGTACACAGGTAAATTTCGTTGTTAGAACAGACATGAATATAGCCATTGGTTCTAATTTAGAATACGAAGTAGGAAAGAGATATAGTTTCTGGTTTAAGGTAGGTTTATTTAAACCAGAGGCTGGCTCTTCCACAATGGATTTGTTAGATGAGCATTTTGACTTCCAATTTTATGTAATGGGTAAGATTGGATTAAAGGCAGGTATTAGAGCTAAACTTTACGCAGGTATTGGTAGTGGTAAATTCGCCTCTGTGGGTGTTGCCGCAGAACTTGGACCATATGTTAAGCTGTATGGTTTCTTTATATATGAATATTCCAAGTATCGTCCGGCAAATACAAGCAATACAGTAAGTAAGGAGCGAATGGCAGGTGCACTTAGTATAGAGTTTGGTCTATATTTTATGATGAGTTTTGAAGCAAATGCCATTGGAAATCTTTTTAGTTATAGTAATGATTTTGTAGATGAGGAAATACCACTGCTGAAGGCAGGGCGAAATGTATTTTATTACAATACAGCGTATGAACCTAGTGACGATGAAGTAATAGTTGTAAGAGACGAAGACGGAGACAGAACTAACGGAATCACAATGGATGTGCCAAAGAACGTATTAGCACTTAAATATGTGGAACTTAGCACAGGTATTCAGGGGGTAGAGTCGCTTTCAACTTCAAATTATAACATTAGATTTACAAACAGAAACTTTAGTGTAGACAATAAAACAGGAAAAATAAATGTTAATGTTCCTGAGAATACACGTTATATGTCAGGTGAAATGACAATTACTTATTTACATAGTAAGGTTGCATTCAGTCAATACGACATGACTGTAACAGTTCCGGTAGTATGGACAAACCTTACAACAGAAGAGTTAAGTGAATACTATACAGCATCTGTTCGAGTAGGTAATGACAAAGACGGTTATAAGACTGTATGGAACAAAAAAGTTTTAAAGAACGAAGAATTTAATTTACCAACAGAGGAAGAATTAAAGGAAATACTTAACTGGAATGACTATAAATATACTTTAACAGAAGGCTATAATGGTCAGAAAACCGAGAATGTAACCTTTGTAGACAATACAACTTATGATTACTATGTGGATTACAAAACATATCCAATTACAGTAACAGGTATTGAAAATGCAAACGGAACAACAAGAAGTCAGACATTCTACGCAAAATATGGCGAAAGATTTGATTTCTCAGACTTAGAATCAACAGGTTCTAACAGAAGGGGTGCCTACAACAAATTTGCAGGAGTTACAACAACAGCAACCATAAATGTAAATGGAACTGATGAGGTTATTGATTTAACACAACCAATTAACAGTAAAATCGCAGAAGCCTTGTCAAATGGTGTTAAAGCAGAAGCAAATTATGTAGACGACAGTACAACAGCAACATTTGTATTTAACGGAATTGATGTAGAAAATACAGTTGTTAAAGTTAAGAGAGGAACAATTCCTGATTATGATTACTTACAGGTAGCTGAAGAAAATAATACAGACATTATAGGTATAACACCTGAAGTAGATAAAATATCATCACCAACAACATATTACATTGAATGCAAGAATGTTGTTAAGAAGCTTGTAACAATTACATTTGATACAAACGGTGGTAATACAATTGATCCTATAACAAGAAAGGAAACAACAATTCTTCCAACAATTGAAACACCGGTTAAAAAAGGTTATGTATTTGATGGCTGGTGCACAGATGCACAGTGTGAAAATACATTTACATCTAACAGAGTTCCAACAGAAGACATAACACTTTATGCAAAATGGAAACCGGCTGTATACACAATTACATTTAATGTTAATGGTGGAAATGAGTTAGAGAATAATAAGAAGAAAGTAACATACAAAGAAACTTATGGAGAAATCCCTGAACTTGTTAGAGACGGTTATGCTTTCCTTGGTTGGTACATGGAATTAGAAGGCGGAGAACAGATTACATCTGACGATGAAGTTTTAATTACATCAAATGTAACATTATATGCTCACTGGAGACAATTAAAAGCTATACCTGCTGAAACATTTACATTTACAAAGCAGTCATATTTCTTTGATTCATTTATTCAGAGAATTGCAGATTACAGCTTTAATTTACCGGGAGAGGAATACCTTAACGAGGGAGTAACATTTAGCGAAGACAGCTTTACAATTAAGTACAAATCTCAAAGTAAGGACGAATATGAAAATGACTTACCATCAGATATTGGAGTATACGATGTTGTAATAACACGTCCGGCAGATCAATACTATTTGAAGTTTGAACATTTATATGAGAGCGTTTTAATAATTAAACCTTATGACTTGAATTGTTCATATTACAATGTTTACGTTGACTGTAGAGATTCAGTTGGTGGCTCACAGAAATTAAATAACACTGTATCATGGGCTAATGGAACAAGCTCTTCATTCTCAATAAATATGGATACAAAGACAAGAAGTGGCTCAACAACAAAATATGCTACATATCCAACACAGATACATATGGAATCAAGTGGCAGAATGGTTGGTCAGCATGTATGGGTTACAACAAGAGTAACTGATATTACAGGTAACGTTAAGTCTATTAAAGACAGATACAAAGAATATTGGGCAAACACATTGAAATACACTTGGGGACTTGGTAGTTATCCGGCTGTAAATTATGCACCTGGAAATTATGAGGTAACTAAGAACGGAAAGATAAAAGTCAGACTTACCACATACGGAAATAACGATAAGGTGTCAGGTTTAACTTATTCAACATCAAGTAGTGGTACTAACAGTGATCCGTGTGTAGAAGTAGATGGAAATTACTTTATTATTGATGGTAGCAAATTAACAGAAGACAATCATGTTGTTAATGTATTTGCTAAATACGGTGGTTCAGGATACTCACAGGTAGGAAGCTTTACGGTTAGTCCTATTGCTGATTAGGAACAGTGTAGTGGAAAGTAATAGAAATATTACAGGAAGGTAATAGAAAAGGAGGTTCTCCGTATGAATAGTTTTAACAAAATAAACATTCGTAAATTACTTGCAATGTTATGTATTGTAGTAATATGCATAAGTGGTATATCTGTAAGTGTACCTGTATTTGCACAGACAGAAAATGAAACAAAAGAATGCGTAATTGCCGCATCATCAAAAACAGTTGAAAGAGGTAATGAGTTTTCAATTATAGTGGACATAAAAAGTAACCCGGGTATATGGGGACTTAAATTTAAAGTTTCTTATGACCATACAGCATTAACTTTAAGATCAGTAAAAAACGGAACAGTTTTTGATAATGAAGACACAGTGTTACCAAGTACGTTAGATAAAGAAGAGTTTGTATATCTAGCTTATCTTAACAGCCTTAAAAACAATACAGATAATGGTACTATTGTAACATTGAATTTTACAGTTAATGAGGCAGCAGAATTTAAACCATATATTATCGGAGTCAATGTTACACAGGCAATTAATGTTGACAGCGAAGATATAACTTTGAAAGCAAATGATGGCGCAGTTTCAGTAGTTAAATGTATTCACGTAAATGACACAAAGTGGGATTTTGATGCAGATACTCATTGGCACAATTGTGTATATGAGGACTGTAAAGAAAAGATTGTAAAAACTGTGGAGAAACATAAGGCAGTTGCCATTCCTGCAGTAAAAGCCACATGTACAAAGAGTGGATTAACAGCAGGAACTAAATGTTCAGTATGCGGATACGTTATTAAGAAGCAGCAGATAGTAAAAGCCAAAGGCCACACAGTAGTTAAACTTCGTGCAGTAAAAGCCACAACAGAGAGAACAGGCTTAACAAGTGGTAAGAAGTGTAAAGTATGTGGAAAGATTTTAGTAGCCCAGAAGGTTATTGCTAAACTTCTATATAAGATGCAAAAAGCTGCTAAAGTAAGTGTGCAGGACAAGATGTATAAGAAAAAGAGTACATCATCAAAGGTTGTTAGTAACTTAGTCCCAGGTAAAAAAGTTACTATCGTTGACATTAAAAAGAGTTGGTACTTAATTAAGTACAACGGAAAATTAGGTTACGTTAAGTCAACATCAATAGTTTTCAAAGGAACAGTAATAACTAAAAAAGGCAAACTTAGAGTACGTTCAGGAGCAGGAAAGAAATATCCAATTATTTCATCTTACAAGAGAGGAACAAAGGTAACCATTATAGGAAATACTTCAAAAGGCTGGTACAAAGTTCGAATTAAAGATAAGAAGAAAGATGTAGTAGGATATATGTCTGCAAAATACATAAAGTTATAATAACTTTTTTGAAAGTAAAACATAAAAAAATAAAACATTAAAAAGCCCATTGGATTTATAGAGGGGTTCCTCCAAAATAGAATTCCATGGGCTTTTTTTATGTAGTAACAAACTCCTTTAGAATTTCTTATTACATAAAAACGTTCCACTAGGGATGCACACTCGTGCGAGAAGAAAATAGTTGCGTAGCAACGCGCACTCGGTGCGTAGAATGTCCCAAGCCACATTCTATTATGTAATAAGAAAAGGAGGAGAGCAATGGAATTGGAAGTCACGCTAAAGACATTGAAGATAAGGGCGATGATCAGTTTGAAATTTCTGATGGGTGTTCGGTAGATGAAATTTACAATGATCTTCAAAAGGTTGGAATGAAACCGGTAATGAGCGATTATATTTACGTTTAGTGATATGATGAAATAAGCTACGAAATGGTAGCGTATTAAATGATAACATACAAAATTATAGCATACAAACTAAAGAAGTTTCCATGATTTCTAAGCAAAACAAAGTGAAACTTATAATACATTTTTATTCCGAAGTAGCAGAAAAATTAAATTGTGAATCTATTCATTTGCCACTTTTTAAACTTAAAGAAAATTATGAGAAACTTTCAAAATTTAAAACAATAGGAACTTCAGTTCATTCTGTGGAAGAGGCGATTGAAGCACAAAAACTAGGAGCAACCTATATAAGTGCAGGTCATATATTTGCTACTGATTGCAAAAAAAGATTTACCACCAAGAGGATTGGAGTTTTTAAAAAATTAGAATACAAAGTTAATCTGGTAAATGCTATAATGAATATATAATTAAGGTTTAAAAGAATAAATGATGAAAAGGAGATTTTATGAAAAAAGGGTTTAGTATAATCATGGCATTTGTTACGGTTATGACAATGCTTTTTAGTGGCGTAACTTTTGCTGATGATACGAATGAAAATGCAGAAAATAAAACAAAAGAAAGTAATTTTACAAATCTTATAGTATTTGCAAGATTTTTAGATGAAGATGAATTTATAGATAATTCTTATAATGGGGAATCTGTTAGAAAAATTACAGATAATACTTATAACAGTGCATATTTTAATGTTTCGGATTATTATGAAATTACGTCAAGGGGAAGTCTTAAGATAAATAGCGTGTATTTGTTTAATAAAGGTGGTTCAGTGCAGTTATCTCATCCAAGAGGATACTATGCAGAGTATAGTGAAGAGAATCCTGAAGGTTACAGGGACAACGGAGAGAGAGCAGAGCGTATGTACGAATTAAAAACAGACTGGTCTGAATCTATAAACAGAGCTATATCAGCAGGCAATGTGATTACAAATTATGATGGTACAAAAAAGTACAACTTTTCTGAACTTGATAAAAACAATGATGGGGTAATCGATGCAATCACCATTATTTATAAAAATACAACTCAGAGTATCTCTGTGGGTTGGTCCTCACCTTTGTGGAATTATAAGGATTATGCAGATTACGTAAAAATAAATGCAGAAGGAAAAACAATTACAAGTAAAAACTATGTACAGGTGACAAATTCTTATAATTATTTATACAAGGACAATCGGGAAAACGTGATTTTGCCTATGGCAGTGGCGACTCATGAAATGGGGCACATTTTAGGATTTAAGGATTTGTACAATAGCTCAAATAGTTCGCCGGTATATTATATGTCTGCAATGGCAAAGCATACGTCACCTGTGCCACAGTTTATATCTGTAAAAGAAAGAGAAGCAAAGGGGTGGCTTACATCTGACAATGTTAAAACAATTTATCAAAATGGACAGTATACCTTAAAGGAAGCATCGACTAGAGGAGATTCACAGATAGTCGGATACAAATTAAATTTAGAAGGAACCGATAAAACACTGTACTTAGAATATAGAAATTTTGGAACAGGTGGTAATAAGTATGATTGTCAGTCAAAAGAGTTGTATAAAACAGATGGAACGAAGCTAAAAGGATTGACAATCGGTTCAGGACTTGTTTGTTATTTGGTGGACAAAGACACAAAATTCCCAAACAATGTGGGATGCGTTGCAGGAAAGTGGAATTATGAAACATTAGGTGGCACATATGCAACAAAATCTGATGCACCATTAAAACTGAATCAGAGCTTGGAAATAACCGATGATATGTATGTTGAAGTCACAAACATAACTGATAATCAATTAACATTTAAAATAGAAGGTGATTTTGAAGAACAACAGACTGAAACTAAAGAGATATCAGACAGGGAAAAATATGATGGAAGGGACGATGGCATAGTAACACCTGTAAAAGATCAGGGAGATACCAATTTGTGTTGGGCATATTCAAGCATTGCAGCAGCAGAATCATCCATTTTGAAAAGTGGAATTGATCCTACAGTAACAAAAGACACATTATCATTAAATCCGATGGCGGCAGCTTATAGAGTTTTTAAGAGAGAAAGCGATCCATTGGGAAATACAGATGGAGACTGGCAATCAGTAAATTATTTGACGCAGTCAGGAGACCCGCTAAAAATTGCCAAGTTATATTCAATGTGGTGGGCACCGGTATCGGGTAATGTGGTTACCACAAACCCATATGAAAATCCATCATATAGATTTGAAAATGCAATTTATATACCTGAAAACAAATCAAATCCGGAAGAATACATTAGGTCAATAAAAAAAGCCATAGCAAAATATGGGGCAGTAACATTTCAGTACAATAATGCAAGAGAAACGTTATACTACAATCCAAAGAATGAACATAGCAGTACAATTTCTCCGCATGCATGCACAATCATTGGATGGGATGACAATATTCCATCAGACAAATTTGTGCCAAATGGTGCTACCAAAAATGGTGGCTGGCTTGTAAAAAACAGTTACAAATCATTGGAGTATTTTTGGCTGTCATATGACAATACAAGCAGTTGTTCTTATGCATTTTCATTTGCACCAAAGGACAAGTATGACTTTAATTATTACTATGATGGAAGCATGGACGATTTCCCATTAAGAAAAGATAAGTCAGTGGCAAATGTGTTTAAAGCAAAAAAATCTGATGATTTAAAAGATGAATATATAAAAGCAGTAAATGTGGCTATTGGTGGTGAAAATGTAACCGCTAAAGTGGAGATATATAAAAATGTAGATTATCCTTATGGCGGACAGGACAATGTACCGGTTTCAGGTGGTTACCTGGCAAATACTACAACGGCGTATTTTGAAAACAGTGGATATGTAACAATAGAACTGAATCAGCCGGTAAAAATCGAAAAAGACCAATGGTTCTCTGCAATAGTAAGTGTTTCAAATGAAAAGGGCGACGCCAAAATAATGACTTCATATAAAAATGGCAGGGAAATGTCATATATAAACAACGGTAGTGGATGGACACAACTTAAAAATTATGTAGGAAGAATAAAGGTATACACAAAATTGGAGAACAAAGTGGAGAATCCAACTATAGAAGTGCCTACAACGGAAGCACAAACCACAACTGAAGTGCCTACAACGGAAGCACCAACCACAGCGGAAGTGACAACAACATCAGAGCCAACAACAGAAGCACCAATCACACCAGTGACAACAACACCAAAGGCAACAACGGAAGTGACAACTACATTAGAACCAACAACTGAGAAACAAACTGAGACAACTGTCACAGTAGAACCCACAGCTGAAATATTGACTACAGAAAATACAACATCAGAAACTACTGTAGAAAATCAAACAACTGACGAAACAACATCAGAAAAAGAATCAACTACAACTTTTGGACAGGTTGTAACAAAGGAAAATGAACCAACAACTAACGGAAAAACTACAACTCGTGTTGACGGTGTAAATAAAAAGAGTTTAAAGCAAACAAAAATTCTAAAAGTAAAAAAACTTAAAAATAGAAAAGTGAGAATTACTTTCAAAAAGATAAGTAAGGCTAAAATATACCGGATACAGTATTCAACTAACAGAAAATTTAAGAAAAACGTAAGAACAAAACGTACAAGAAAGAATACATATCTGTTAAGAAAATTACGTGTTAGAAAAAGATATTATGTAAGAGTGAGAGCAATAGTTGGAAAAGACAAAGGCAAATGGAGCCGTGTAAAATCTTTTAAAGTGAGGTAAGCGGTTTTATAAGTAATTGGACAGGGAGTTGGGGCTAACGCCCTTGCAGATATGGGAATTTGTGAAAACAATCCAGAGGATTCTTATTTTGCAAATGTGCAGGTACCGATGTATTTGGCAAAGGCGGCAAAAGGAAGAAAACTTATTTGTTTCAGCTCGGATCAGGTTTATAGTGGTTGTGACGATGATGGACCTTATGCGGAAGAAAATGTAAAGCCGGCAAATGTTTATGCAACTCATAAACTGGAAATGGAGCAGAGGGTGTTGGATATTGAACCATCAGCAGTTATGTTAAGGGCTGAATGGATGTATGATATGGAAACCACAAAAGATAATTATTTTACATTGCTAAATAAAGAAAAGGCGGTTTATTTCAGTTCACAGGAATTTAGAGGAATTACATATCTGAAAGAAGTGGCAGAAAACATGGAAAAGGTAATTGATTTACCTGGTGGCGCTTACAATTATGGAAGTGAAACAAAGCAGTCTATGTATGATATAACCAAAGAATACATAAATATTTTGCATAGAGAAGTGGAGTTACATGACAGACCGGCAGATCATAATTTGTGGATGAATTGTGACAAGGCAAGAAAATATGGTATAGAATTCAGTGATGCACTTGACGGAGTAGTTAGATGTGCAAAGGATTATAAGATTATATAAAAATAGAGCTGTAAGTAGATTTTAAAACTTACAGCTCTGTTAATTTCTATTTTTCTTCTTCAGGATATTTAAAGCCCCATGATTTTCTAAATTCAGTCATCATATCCATAACGTCTTTGGTATAGTCAAAGTGCATGCAGTCAACATCGCCGTTAATTGCTTTTTCCATATCAGCAAGTTCGTAGGCGAGAGCGTCTGCATTTTCGCCGGCTTTGATTAATTCAGTTTTGCCAGAGTCAGTGTATGTTATGGTAGCTTCCCAAGCTCTAGGATATTCCATTATTTCAATATAACCTTTTTCACATGAAACCATACCACGTTTTGGCTGTTTAGAATGAAGTGAAAGCATAACGCTTGCCATCTGACCTTCTTCGTTTGTTAGAAGCAAACCAGCCTGCTCGTCAACACCTGTTGGGGCAGATTTTACCTGAGATACAAGGTTGTTAGGTTTTGAATCCATAAACCAGCGGATAAATGAAAGTGCGTATACACCGATATCTAGCATTGCACCTCCGGCAAGGTTTCTGTTGAAAAATCTGTTTGTCATATCATATTCTTTAAAACTTCCAAAGTTCATGGTAATAAGGTTCACTTTTCCAAGTGCTCCGGATTCCAAAATCTCGTTTATTTTTTTGTAAATTGGCATGTGGAAAATTGTCATTGCTTCACCGATAATAACACCTTTTTCTTTTGCCAAAGAAATTGCTTCGTTTAATTCATCGCTGTTAAGTGTTATGGATTTTTCAACAAGTATATGTTTTCCGTTCTCAATTGCTTTCTTCATAAATTCAAGATGTGTGTTATGTGGAGTTGTGATGTAAACAACATTAACTTCTGGATCAGTAAACACATCATTCATATTGTCATATACTTTTCCGATATTATATTTTTGGGCAAAATCAACAGCCTTTTGGTGTGTGCGGTTTGCAACAGAATAAATATTTTTTCCATTTTTGATTAATGCCTGTGCCATTTGGTTGGCAATAACTCCGGTACCTAATACAGCCCATTTAATTTCCTTCATAAAAAACCTCCTTGTGGTTAGATAAACACGTAAAATTTCACAAAGCATATTGTAAAAAGCGGTTTAATAGATAAACACGCATAAAAATTAATTTTACGAATAAATACGCTGTGAAAATTAATTTCGTAACACAAAGATACCATGACACATAAATTTCGTCAATAGAAAAATTATTCTTTTGTGAAAGCTATAGATGATTCATGCTGAATAATGGAATCATAAGCTTCTTTTCTCATAGATGTAAGGAAAAGATAAAGCACTTCGATTACCATTGTGGCAGAAACTCTCGAAAAACGATATTCATCAAGAAATAATTTTTCGCGGGTTGCTGTTGTTATATGATAATCACTGATTTTAGCAATAGTCGATTTCTCGCTATTGGTTATTGAAATTGTAGTTGCCTTCTTTTGTTTTGCAGCTTCTAAAATATTAATGACACCGGTTGACTCCCCTGAATTTGAAATTGCAATAACTACGTCATCAGGTGAAAGGTTGTAACTGTAGGCAAGCTGGGTTTCCCAAACAGGAGTTGAAACTGCGGAAATCCCAATCTGGTTAAGCTTGTAGGCTCCGTCCATTGCTACAGGAACAGTGTTGCCAACAGCAGCAAAAAGAACATTTTGGGCATTATTTATTCTTTTTAAAATGTCCTGCAGATTCTCAGAATTCATCATTGAAACTGTTTGAGTAAGTTCGGCAACTTTATTTGCCAATATATTTTTCAATGATTGTTCCAAATCATCTACTGAAATATGATTAGACAATTCATCGTCTTCCGACTGGGAAACCATTTCTTTTGCAATAGAAATTTTAAGATGATGAAAGCCCTTCATATCAATTTTTTTACAAAAACGTGAAACGGAAGCTTCACTTACCTGACATTCTTTTGCCAGTTCGCCAACGGTCATATCCACGATTTCTTTTGGATGATGAATAATGAAATTGCCAATCTTCTTTTCGGTTTCAAAAAAAGTATCCATAGAAGCACATATTTGATTAATAACTGATTTTTCCATATATAAAGTCCTTTTAATAAAAATTTTATGGGTTGCTAGAAATTTATTTCAATTCGAGCTTGCTTGTAAGATTTAGTGAAATAGTATTTCTTCGTACAAAACACTTAGTAAACAAAGTTTCATAAGTAAATTTACTTTAATAATGAAAAAAATGCAATAGCCTCATGAAAATGTAAAAACTATAGTACAATATCCTCATAAAAGTGTAAAAATGTTAAGAAATATCCTCATAAAAGTGTAAAATTGTGTATAATGGTATGAGAAATTGAAAGGAATATAGTTATGATAAACGGAGAACAAATGGTAAAAGTAGAAAAGTATCGTGTACTTAATACAATGGTAAAAGAAGGACAGATTTTATTTACTGGTTCTTCTCTAATGGAACAATTTCCAATTAATGAATTACAAATGGACTTTGGAATTAAGGAAATTATTTACAATAGAGGGATTGGCGGATTTACAACTGCTGATATGCTTCAATGTATGGATGAGCAAATTTTTGGAGTCAAACCTTCCAAGATTTTTATAAATATTGGAACTAATGATATTAGTAATCCTAATACAGATTTTGACATTCTTTTAAAAGAAATGTTGAAAAATTATGAAGAAATATTAGGTCAGATAAAAGATAAATTACCAAAGACATCTGTGTATACAATGGCTTTTTATCCGGTAAATAGTGTTGATATGCTTCCAGATTGCCCTTTTGAGCAAACTGTTTTTTATCATAGAAATAATGAAACGGTGCCAGTAGCTAATGAAGAGGTGAAGAAATTAGCACAGAGAATGGGATGTTATTATATTGATGTGAATCAGGGGTTAACGGACCGTAGAGGAATGTTAAAGAAAGAATACACTATGGACGGAATACATATGTATGCCAATGCATATAAAATTATTTTAGATAATATGAAAAAGTATTTGTAATAAACTTAAATTGACACATACCTTTATATATGCTATCTTTTTTATAGTTAAAAAATTAAATAAAGGGAATGAGGTTCTCCCTTGATTTTATCAAAACCGCTAGTAAAGCTGATGACTTCTGTGTAACAATGCACAGGTGAATCAGCTTTTTTTATGTAATATAAATTCCACATAAGGAGACAACAAATGAACAAACAACAAATATACGAAAAAGCAATTCTAACGATCAAATATATTATCCTTGCAATTATAATCGGTGTTGTTGTGGGAATAGTAGACACAATTTTTGGAAGAGGCTTAATTGCAATATCTGATTTCAGAACAGACAATTACAAATATCTTATTCCGTTTTTACCGGTAGCAGGACTTTTAATTACATGGCTGTACCTACGTTTTAGCAAATTAAGTTTAAAAGGTATGACACTTGTATTTGAAGTTGGGCAGGAGAAAAGGGATTCAATACCACTTGCGCTAGTACCACTGGTTATGGTTGGAACATGGATAACACATCTTTTTGGAGGTAGTGCCGGCAGGGAAGGTGTAGCTGTTCAGATAGGGGCAACACTTTCACATTATTTGGGCCGTAAAATGAAAACACCAGACAACAGCAAAGTTATGCTAATAACAGGTATGGCAGCAGGTTTTGGTGGCTTGTTTCAAACTCCGTTGGCGGCGACTTTTTTTGCCATGGAAGTAATTGTTGCAGGTTATATGGATTATCAGGCATTGCTACCTGCAATAATCGGAGCCTTTGTAGCTTCATTTACATCACACTCACTTGGACTTGAAAAATTTGCTGTGGAACTGAAGAGTACAGTTGATTTGTCAAATATGAAAATCGTAGCGATAGTTATAATTTTAGGATTAGCATTTGGAATTGTAGGAAGATTGTTTTCAAAATTACTTCAAGTGCTAAAAAAAATTATGGCAGAAAAATTTATAAATCCGTACATAAGAATTGGTGTGATTTCAATACCATTGGCAATAATATTGATTTTCCTTTGGCAGGGAAGATACAGCGGACTTGGAACTAACTTGATTTCCAGCGTTTTTTCAGGTGGAGAGGTTTATGGCATTGACTGGATTTTGAAACTGTTACTAACAGTGCTTACTTTATCAATTGGTTTTCAGGGCGGTGAAGTAACACCACTGTTTTCAATAGGGGCAACTCTTGGAATGGTTCTTGGAGGGTTACTTGGTATATCCCCTGTTTTATGTGGAGCACTTGGTTATGCAGCAGTTTTTGGAAGTGCCACAAATACACTGATAGCACCTATAATGCTTGGTATCGAAGTGTTTGGTGGAAGTAACATGTTATTGTTTGTGGTGGTGTGCAGTATTGCATACATTGTTAATGGAAATAAATCAATTTACGGTGCACAGGAAAAAAGTAGTAATTTACAAATAAAATAAGTTTTATTAGGCAGATAAATGTGTTAGTCTAGTTATAACGGTATGTTACTAAAAAATATGACAGGTATAATATATTGACAGAAAATACAAAAGGAGAAGGGGAAGATGAAAAAAGTACAATATCTAATATTTACAATGCTATTAGCAGTATTGGTAATTGGCTTTGCAGGCACAGCAAAAGCTGAGGATTGGTACGACGGCTGGCATGAATCAAGTTCAAGATTTACAAAAGATGAAAACGGAGGGCTTATATATACTGAAGAACCATATAAAGACGACAGTTCCTATGCGGACGTAACAGATTTTCAGTTTTTTGTGTGTGAGTCATCAATGGACGTATCACAGGTAAAATTTTACAGTTCAAACACAAAAGTAGCAAAAATAGAATCAGGTTATGACACAGTTAAAATAAAACCGGGCGACATATATTGCTTATTATATGTAAGAACCATTGCACCGGGAACATCAACTATTACCGGTAAGATAGGAGACAAAGAATATAGTTTCAAGGTAATCGTAAAACCTTACATGGGTGCAAAAATGAGTTCGGTTAAAGCAGTGGATTATAAGTCTGTTAAGGTTACATGGCAAAAAGCAAATGCGGCAACAGGTTACATTGTTGCCAGAGCAAAAAGAACAGGTAATAATCTGCCGGCAAAATTAGAAGTGCTCAAGCAGGTAGATGGCGGAAATACAACATCAGCAACAGTTACTGCAAGCCATAATGTTAATTATGGCTATTGTGTAATTCCAAAAATGAAAGTTGGCACAAGAGAGTATTACACAATGAGTGAACCAAATTATTATTGGCAGGTTGAAAGAATGATGTTTTACAAATTAACATACAACAATGCCAAGATAACAAAAATAACACCGGGAGCTTCTAAGGCAACATTAAATTGGGCTACAAACAAAAGCATTAAACAATACAAAATATATGGAAGAAAAGACATATATTCATCCTGGAAGTTACTTTATACAGAAAATAAGGCGACAGTTGGAACCCATACATTTAAGCAACAGGCAGGCAAATCTTACATATATAAAATAAAATATGTATTTCCTGAATATTCAGTGGATTCAAAGGAACGTTCATGTTATGTTACAAAGAAAGCTTCAAAAAAGAAAAAGGCCTTGAAATTTAAACTATACCAGGACATGCAGGGCGGTCAATATGGCGAAGTTAATTCAGCAAATAGAGATGATACTTTTTATTATGTAAAAGGAAATGCACTACATGTAATTGTTAGAAACTGGAATAACAGTTACCTTTATGACTACAAGCTTAAGTCAAATGGCAAAGCAAAATCAAAAAAGAAGATTAAACTTTGCAAGTATGATTATTGGGGTGGTGTTTACTGTGCACCGGATGGAAACTTCTATGTAGCAGTTGGTTATTCTAATGACAAACAAAGTAAAACAAAAACAGTAATTAAAGTTTTGAAATATTCATCATCATGGAAACTTCAAAAAACATGTAGCATAACAGGTGATGCTTGGAATGTGTTTGGCGGAATAGTGACGCCTTTTACATCAGGTAATGTAAGAATGGATATGCGTGGAAACAAATTATATATGGTAACTTCAAGAATTATGTTTTCAGGCCATCAGTCAAATATTTCATTTTTAATTGATACAAAGACTATGAAATATCAGTTAGCAAACGACTCTTATGTTAGCCATTCTTTTAACCAGTATGTAAAATTTGACGCGAACAATTTATATGTCGTTGACCATGGTGATGCCTATGAAAGAGGTATTAACATAACTGTTGTAAAAAATTATGGAACAACCAATGCTGTTACTAAAGATATTTTGCCATTTAAAATTAAAGGAAAAACAGGAGATAATTATACAGGTTTAAAATTAGGTGGCGTGGAAACTACCTTGGACAACATTATTACTGTTGGGACATCAGTCCCACAGAACTATAAAGTTGCCGGTGTAACAGGAAATAGTGGAAAATATAAAAAGAATGTATTTATGACAATTACAGACAAAAATACATTAAAATCTAAAATAAAATGGCTTACTACTTACAATCCTAAGAAGTCAAAAATAACAGTACGAGAAGTAAGAACTGTTAAACTTTCAGATGATGCCATTGTAATTATGTACACTACTGTAAAGAAATCAAAATCAACATTGCACTATGTTGTAGTAAATAATCAGGGTAATGTAATTTGCAAAAAGACTTATAAAAATATGGAATTTACAGCAAGTTCACAGCCAATCTTATACAATGGAGCAATTAACTGGGTAGATATGAAATTAGTTTACAAAAAAGTAAAGTGGTATGGCAGAAAATATTATGACCAACGAGAACGTTATTACTACTACAGAATTCCGGCAGTAGTTAAATAAAGATTACGTTATAAAAGGATTTAATTCTGTCACAACAGGTGCAGGAGAGTATAAATATGATTGGGGAAATAATACAGTTGGAACTAGGTATGAAGAAACATGGCAGACCACAAAACCGTCAACAAGCAGATACATTATAAAGTCGGCTTGAAAGTTTTAGTTTTAGCGGAAATTTAATAGGAGGGCATATGGGTATATTTAGTAGTAAACAGGAACTTGAAAGAAACATAAAGGAGCTTAACAAAAAAGTTGAAGCTTTAAGCGGTGAGAAAGAGGCTCAAATTAATGAGATAAAAAAATAGTTATTCCGTCAAAAATAAATGGTCAAACGGTAATAGGTATTTGGAATAATGTTTTTGAGAAATGTACTAATTTAGAGGAAGTAGTGTTTCAGGAAGGCTGCAAATATATAGGAAAGGATGTTTTTACTAATTGTAGTAATTTGCAAAAAGTCACTCTTCCCAAAAGTTTGCTAGAAATAGGAGATGGAGCTTTTTCTAAAACAAAAATTATAGAGATAGCGATTCCACCAAATGTGAAAGTAATAGGAGACTGTGCTTTTTCATATACACCTTTAGAAAATATTATTTTACCTGATAACTTAAAGTGCATTACAGCAGGTATGTTATCTAACACTGAACTTGAAAAAATAACAATACCGGAAAGTGTTGTGCATATTGAGTATGGAGCCTTTGAGGATTCTAAGTTAAAAGAAATTGAGCTTCCGCAGAATTTATATTCAATAGGTAGATTTGCATTTGATATACCGTCGCTGAAAAAAATTATTATTCATTCAAATGTGGAGATTATGGAAGAAAATATTTTTGGTAAACAGTATGGTGAAAAAACAATTGATTTGACAATATAAAATCATTGTGCTAGATTACGCGAGTTAACACAAACTAACACAAGTAAGCGAAGAATAACAAAGAGGCATTTAAATGAAAAAATTATTAGCAATTCTTTTAGCATCAATGTTACTTGTATGTGGATGCAGTAAAAATAATATATCAGAAAATAATGCAGGAGGAGTATCGGCTGATTCCAAATCAGAGGAACAAAAAATCACAGCGGATTTTTTTGCAATGGACACATACATGCAGGTGACAGCTTACGGAAAAAATGCAAACAAGGCAGTAGAACAGGCAAAAAAAAGAATAAATCAGCTAGACAGCATGCTTTCTACAGGCAAGAAGGAAAGTGAAGTCAGCAAGTTAAACAGTGAAAAAACTTTAACACTTTCAGAGGATGTAGGAAACATTATGGAACGCTCTTTGGAAATCTACAAAAGTACAAAGGGTGTTTTTAATCCGGCAATTTATCCTGTAATGCAGGCTTGGGGATTTGATACAAAAAAATATAAAGTTCCATCAAAGGAAAATTTGCAGGCAACTTTAAAAAATACAGATGCTTCAAAAATCAAATATAATAAGTCTTCAAGAGTCGCAACATTTGAAAATAAAAAAATGGAAATTGACTTTGGAGGAATTGCAAAAGGTTACACATCGGCAGCAGTTATGAAGATTTTTAAGGACTGCGGTGTAACAAGTGGTCTGGTTAGTCTTGGTGGTAATGTTCAGGCATTAGGTAGCAAGGTTGATGGCAGCAGTTGGAAAGTGGCAATTCAAAATCCTGACAGCGAGGAAAACTATCTTGGAGTGCTTAATATAAAGAACAAAGCAGTTATTACATCAGGTGGCTATGAACGTTATTTCGAAAAAAACGGAAAAGTTTATCACCATATAATTGATCCGGCAACCGGCTATCCGGCAAATGAAGGTCTTAAATCAGTGACAATTGTTAGTGAGGATGGAACACTTGCAGATGGTTTGTCAACATCACTATTTATTATGGGGCTTGAGAAAGCCGAGAATTATTGGAGAGAAAACAGTGATAAGTTCGATGTGATTTTCTTAACAGACGATAACAAACAGTACGTTACAGAAGGAATTTACAAAGATTACTCATCTGATAATAAAGTAATAAAAATCACTAAGAATAAGTAATAAAAGTAAATAAAATTAAAAAAGACGAATGTTATAAAACTTTGTAAAAAGATAATCAGAAACTAAGCAGATAAAAATAATTTGTAAATATAAACAGGACTGAAAAATTACAAAAGGCAAAATAGAAAACAAGGTGGAAACATACAAATGAAGAAGATAAACAAAAGGAAAATTCAAAAATATATCAGAATGATAATTCTGCTAATATTCTTCACAATTATGCTATCAATTTACACCACAGCCTTTTCAGGTGTTAAGTACATTTTCACCCAAATTGGAAATGGACAGCAGGTGGAATTAACATCTTTTGTTACAATATTAATTGTGTTATGCTTATACACGATAGTTTTTGGCAGATTCTTTTGTGGCTTTGCATGTGCCTTTGGCAGTTTAGGCGACTACCTTCAGGAATAGAACTACCAAATAGTGGTGAGGACATTCAATCAGGAGAATGTTTTATGTGTCAAAAATGTATGAATATATGCCCAAAACAAAATGTTAAAACATCTACAATAAAAGGAAATGGCATTGGTTTTATTTTAATAAGAGCAGCCATTCTTATAATCATAATGAAGTGGGCTGGTATTTAAGATTGGTAAACTAGGAGCATTTTAATGAAGAAAAAAGATATTATTCTGGTGATTGTTGTTCTTTTAATAGCCGGAGTTTCGTATAGCATGATGCATTTTATGAGGTCGGGCGAAGGTCATTTGGCACAGGTATCAGTTGATGGCAAAGTGCAGGGGACTTATTCATTAGATAAAGATAGAACAATAGAAATTAAATCTTCCAAAGGAAAGAACATTCTTATCATTAAAGATGGGAAGGTGGAGATGAAAGAGGCAGATTGCCCTGACAAGTATTGTGTTAAGCAGGGCAAAATCAAAAATGTTGGTGAGACAATAGTGTGTCTGCCACATAAAGTTGTGGTTGAAATAGAAAAGACAAGTAAAGGCACAGATTCTAATGACAATAAGAAAAATGATGAAATAGATGCAGTAGTGAAATAGCTAAGCTATAAAGCATAAACAATAGTTAAATAACTAAAATGATAAAACACATACAGAAGCAAAAGGACTAAATTTTGCGAAAATTTGTAAGGTTGGAAAAGTAATTTAATATTTCGGGAAGGAGTTAATATGGATGCAAAAAGAATAGCAAATATGGCAATGCTGGTAGCGTTAGCAATAATTTTCAGCTATGTAGAATTTATGATTCCTATTAATCTTGGTATTCCCGGAATAAAATTAGGGTTGGCAAATTTAGTAATTGTAATAGCTTTGTACACACTCAAACTAAGTGATGTGTGGATTATTTCAATCCTAAGAATATTGATAATCGGCTTTATGTTTGGAAGTGGTATGTCAATTATTTATAGTTTGGCAGGGGCTATTGTAAGCTTAATCGTAATGATGCTTGTGAAAAAAATTAATGGTTTCAGCATCATGGGAGTTAGCATGATAGGAGCAGTATGCCACAATCTTGGACAGATTGCGGTAGCAATGATAGTCGTAGAAACTACGAGTATTTTGTATTATGTACCGGCTCTTTTGGTTGCCGGTTTAATCACAGGTGCAATAATAGGCATAATTTCAAAAAGAGTATTAGTTGCCATAAAAAAATAAAACAAATTTTTTCACCCTAAAGGCTAGATGAAACTAACAAAAACAAGTCGAAACAAACAAATATGTGTATGCAGGACTTACATGGCAGGAATATTGGGCAAGTGAAGGTGTATATGAAGCAGGAAACGTACAGTTTTCAGAGGCAGAAGACAGTACAGGTTGCAACCACAAACACTTGAATACAATGGAACAGAAAAAAAGGACGAGGTAATAGAATTAAAACTGTCAGATGCATTTGTTCATCCTGTGGAAGCGGGAGAGTTTGAATGGACGGCAAAAGTAATAAATATAAATACAGGAAATAATAATAGTTTGATTTCAAAGTGTAAAGTCCTAGAGGAATATGTTATACTAACAAATAGGATGAGAGAGTATATCAGTAAGTATTCCGGTGAGGATTTCAGTGACGAGGAAGCAGTGAAAAAAATTGTAAAAAGAGTTTATCAAGCCAATTTATAATTTTAAGACATCGAATTAATTAAAAATCATGGAGGACCTATGCCAAAATACAACGACTTATCAAAAGAATTACAGGAAAAAATAGAACAGGACCGAGCTAATCACGTGGTAAATCCATACGCTTTTCGCAATGAGGATGCTCTTCGTAGAAAGATGGACTGGGACAAAAACAAACTTCTAAGACCGGCGTTTGTACGTGACTGTGAGAAAATCCTACATCTACCAATGTATAATCGTTATGCTGACAAAACACAGGTATTTTCATTATACAGAAATGATGATATTTCAAGGCGTTCCAGTCATGTGCAGTTGGTATCAAGAATAGCCAGAAACATTGGTGGGTTGCTGGGACTGAATACGGATTTAATAGAAGCTATTTCATTAGGACATGACATTGGTCACACACCATTTGGTCATGCAGGAGAGCACAAACTAAATGAATTATACAATGGAAACACCGGAAGATACTTTAATCATAATGTTCATAGTGTAAGAGTTCTTGATCAGATTTTTAATCTGAATCTTAGTATGGAAACGTTGGACGGAATACTATGTCACAACGGTGAGATGGAACTGGAAAAATACAAGCCGATTGCTTATAGAGATTTTGATATTTACGATAAGAAAGTTGAAGAGTGTTATGTAAATAAAGAGGCTAACACCAAGTTGATACCAGCTACCTTAGAGGCATGTGTTATGAGAATTTCAGATATTATTGCATACCTTGGAAAAGACAGACAGGATGCGCAGGAGTTGGGACTTTTTGAGACATCGCCAAAATACTACGAAGGTAAAATCGGAACTACCAATTCCGAGATTATAAACAACATGATTGTAAATATTGTGGAAAATAGTTATGGCAAAGACTACCTGAAAATGGATGAAGATTTCTTTGAAGCTTTTTCACAGGGAAAGAGGGAAAACTATTCTTTAATTTATGGTAATTCAAAAGTTAAAAAAGTTTACGAAGAAGAAATCAATCCAATGATGGAAGAAATCTACGAGAAGCTTTTGAAGGATGGGAAGGCTCATAATAAGAATTCGGTATTGTATAAACATCACATTAATTACATTAATGAAAGAGCAAAATATTATACAAATGAAGATTATGATGAAAACGAGGCAAATGAAAAGGTAGTTGATTATATTGCAAGCATGACAGATGACTACTTTGTAGACTTATACAAATACCTGTTTCCAAAGGGGAAACATCATGTAAAATACATTGGATATTTTGAATAAAAAATATGAAATTTAAAAGAACACTAAAAATGGTTTTATGAAAGAATAATACTGTTCAGGTGTCATCTTTTTAGAATGGTGGCTAAATTTTAGGTTTTGTTGTTGAAAAAATGGGGGTATGTTAGTATAGAATGTAGACGAATAAAATTGTTTTTATTCATTTTTGACCGAATAGATTAACAGAGGAAGGAGCGCATAATACTTAGTAGAAAGTATTATGTAAAAGTAGTATGTTTAAGAAAATTATAGCTGTAGCTACAAGCGTTACAATGTTATTTTCAGGAATAGCATTTAGCCCAGCAAAAAAGGTAAACGCGGCAGTACAGTCATCACAGGGAAGCGAGACATGGAAGTTAGTATGGAATGATGAATTCAATCAAACTGTTGGAGGCGCACCTGACCAATCAGTATGGTCTTACGATATAGGAGATGGTGGCTGGGGAAATGCAGAACGTCAGTATTATACAAACAGTACAGACAATGTATATATTGCAGATATGTCAGGTGACTCAGGTTCTTCAGATGGAAAAGCATTGGCAATTAAGGCAATCAAGTCTGGAGATAGTATAACATCAGGTAGATTAAAATCATTAAATAAACAATATTTAAGATATGGAAGAATAGAAGCAAAAATCAGAACAGAAAACGGAATGCAGTCAGGTGTGTGGCCTGCATTTTGGATGATGGGAAATGATATCGAAAGTGGAGCACCATGGCCATATTGTGGTGAGATAGATATTATGGAACACAGAAATGCAGAGCAGAATGTTATTGGAACACTACATTATAATAGTGGAATAGGTACATCAGCAGGTTACGCTCACCAATATATTGGTAGTGAAAAAAATGGTCAATATGGTTATATTGGCGATATGAATCAGTGGCATAAATATGCTGTTGAATGGTACGAAGACGTTATCAAGTTTTTTGTAGATGACAAGTGGTTTGAAACACTTAACATATCAAGTGATGAAATGGAAGAATTCCAAAAAGATCATTTTATTCTTTTAAATTTAGCAATTGGTAGTAAAAATTCACCATTTACACATGGACAAACAATCAGCGATAGTTTCACAGATGCAACAATGTATGTGGATTATGTTCGTGTATATCAGGGAACAGACAGCTCATTTAGAAGAGCAAAGTCAACTGAAGGTGTGACAAATCCTGAGTCAACAACTACAGGTGATGGAATGACAGTATGTCAAAACAGTAGAGTTGTTCTTGGAGATTGGGGCTACAATATTTGGGATGGAACTTATGCCAAGTATTCAGGTGGCGAAAGTTTAGATAATTTTAAAATAAAAATCATTGATAACAAGAAGCAAGAATGGGGAATACAAGCATTTGTAAAAGATATTTCAGTAACGAAAGGTAAAAAGTATAATGTTAGTGTAGATGTGGATTCTGACGTAGTAACTCCGGCTATTCTGATGAAAGAAGATGATAGCCAAACAGAGTTGTTTAATCAGGGGCTTATTGCAGGAAAAAATGTTTTACAGGGAACTTTTACGGCAAACTCTGACACTATGAAATTAGTATTTAACTTACAAAACGTTGATTCAGGAACAACATTGAATTTCTCAAATGTAACAGTAACTGAGGTTTCAGATGGACAGGATACAAGTAAAGAAACATCATCTGATCAGGTAACATCAACGTCCAAAGAAAATCAGACAACAGGTGGTAATGTAACTCCTTCTAATTTAACAGAAATTAAAGGTGGAGCAGAAAATACATATTACTATGATAAAGATTCAATGGAGAATATTAAAGAAGTAGTAAATATTCAGCAGGCAGGAAATGCTACAGAACCTGGTATTTATGTGAACGTTCCGGCAGGTATCAGCGATGTTAAGGTAAACGGTGTAGCATTGGATGCAACCGCTATTCAGGGTGCAGGCACATGGATTTATTTGTCAAAGCTTACAAAAAGGAAAAATAATGTTGAAATAACATATGCAGGTGGCGTTGCAAAAATCACAATTACAAATATGTCAATGCCTGAAGGTAGTGATGTAACAACAACAGATACTACAACAACATCACAGCAAACAACTACAACAAAGAAGCAGGAAGCAACAACATCACAGCAGACAACGACAACAAAGCAGCAGGAAGTAACAACATCACAGCAGACAACAACAACAAAGCAGCAGGAAGTAACAACATCACAGCAGACAACTACAACAAAACAGCAGACAACAACAGGCAAACAGGAAACTACAACAACAAAACAACAGACAACAACTAACAAACAGGAAGTAACTACAACAAAACAACAGACAACAACTAGCAAACAGGAAGTAACGACAACAATAAAACAACCAAATACTTCAACAACATTAGGAACAACAAAAGCACCTGAAACTGTGAAGCAGACAACTACAGCTAATAAGGTTGACTCAACTAAGATTAAGTTAGGAAAAACTAAAATTGCCAAAGCTTCAAAGAAAAAGAATGTTAAGAAGATTAAATTAACGCTTAAAAAGATTAAAGGAGCAAAGGGCTATCAGGTTAAAGTTTCCACGTCAAAGAAATTTAAGAAAAAAACAACAGTAACAAAAGCTGTTAAGAAACTTACTAACACAATTAACATTAAAAAACTCAAAGTAGTTAAGAAATATTACATTAAGGCAAGAGCTTTTAGCAAGACAAAGGGAACTATAAGCTACGGCAAATGGAGTAAAGTTAAAGTAGTTAAGATTAATTAACCAAAGTTAAATAGTCAAACTACATAGCAATAAACTTTAATAATAAGAAAGGATTTAGAGAGAATGAGAAAATCAAAATTTATGGCGATACTATTAACACTTGTTCTTACACTAAGTATGGCAAACGGATTAGTGTTTAATGTATCAGCCGCAAGTCCAAAACTTAACAAGAAAAAGGTAACAATTACTGTTGGAAAGACAGTAAAATTAAAAGTTAAAAAGAATAAGGCTAAGAAAAAAGTTAAGTGGAAATCAGCAAACAAGAAAATTGTTAAAGTTACAAAAAAAGGAAAAATAAAGGGAATCAAACCTGGTAAAACAGTTGTAACTGCAAAAGTCGGCAAGAAAAAATTAAAATGCAAGGTTAAAGTAGTTGCAAAGAAACAGACTACTAAACCAACTGTAAAGCCAACAGTGCCTGCAACAACAAAAGCTCCAGTGCAGACAACACAGGCACCGGTAACAACAAAAGCACCTGTACAGACAACACAGGCACCGGTAACAACAAAAGCACCTGTACAGACAACAAAGGCACCGGTAACAACAAAAGCACCTGTACAGACAACAAAGGCACCGGTAACAACAAAAGCACCTGTACAGACAACAAAGGCACCGGTAACAACAAAAGCACCTGTACAGACAACAAAGGCACCGGTAACAAC
>ERZ773162.881-NODE-881-length-29182-cov-63.108696_pt1 | contig 29182 bp, 26 predicted proteins | sample MGYA00511113_ERZ773162 | MGnify/ENA primary metagenome ERZ773162 (study PRJEB29015, sample SAMEA2737807) | human gut metagenome | biome: human gut; feature: human-associated habitat; material: faeces | place: China | collected 2012 ... | reverse complement strand
TGCTTATGTGTATTTGGAATTTCTCATTTTGGCTTGTACTATTTATATTCTAGCACCAATCACATTTTCTGGTGTTTACAACACCTCGAATGGTGTTTCTTGCAATCTGACTGGTACTGCTCATTGGGATGATTCAGGCTTGCATACTGAGGGCGAAAACTACTGTGCTACTGGTGAGGATTTTATTGGTGTAACATGGTCTGGTAGCTTTACAGCTAAAAGTCACAGCATTTCTGGAAAAAACCAACTTGGCGGTGCTCTTACCATCTATAACTCCGATTCTACTCCAAATGCTGGGCGTGTATGGTCTTTCAAGGACTCTAACCCTACTTCAAAATACACTTTGTATGCCAAAGACATCAATCTGAACGTGAATATTAGTAAAAATACCTTGACTGGTAATGGCAATACTGCCGAGGCTGTTTTGAAATATATTCATACCTATTCAAAGGTTAAAGGTTCGATTTCGATTACCCCTGGTTCTGAAACTGTTGCTGGTAGCTTCTCCCTTTCTAATACCGATAGGCAGTGGTCACTCGTTTGCACTGTTACTAATATCCCGTACTAAGAAATAAAAACAGAGGATTTATCCTCTGTTTTTTATTTCTTTTCTACATGATTTTGAGGTTCTTCTCCACTGCCTGTCAACCAACATATTCTATAACTGTAAGGCGTGTCTACTATTTTCATCTCCTCAGATTCCGTCCATACACTTTGTATACTATTGTCTGTTATAATACCCCAATCAATCCATAAACTCTCATTATCATCATAAAAAAAACTGCACAAATATCCAGGATTATATAAATTTAACTTCCCGCTCGTTCTCAATATTTGATATCCTATCCATTTATTCTTTAACAAAGCACAAGAAATATATCCATTATCTTCAAGAAAAAAAACAACCTCATAATTTTCTGAAAAATTATCGTGATACAAAATCTCTGTCGCACTTTCATAATTGCTTAAAAAGTAATCTTCTATCGTTTTGCTTTTCGTAAGGCTAACAATAGCCAATATAACAATAATAATCGCTATAACCCATATCTTATATCTTTTCAAAGTATATCCTATATTTTTCATTGCAACCACCTCTTTCTTTTACTTCATATTATCTCATTGAGCTACATTATAATCAAGTGCTTTTGAAAAGATTTCACCGAAAAAAATACGGAATAGTGGGCGGCTATCTATCAAATTCTTGTATGTTACTTTACCGCACATGAGCATTCCCTCAAGGATTGTTGCAAGTAAATCTATCGGTTTTAGTCCACTCTGCTTGTTTCTTGAAACCGCCTTTAGACCAGACGTAATAATACCTTTTCTGTCTGGTGACACCTCAGATGTATACTTTTTCATAAGCTTATTAAAACCTTCTGATTTATTTTGAAACTGTCCATTTTTAAAATCTTCATAAGCCTGCTCTGCTATTTGCTTTTTGTATTCTACATTGCTAGTGTTACTTTTCTTTTTTGAAAACACATATTTATCATTAAAATCCGGTAAATGTATTCCACCTATGCTATTTGTTCCCGAAAACTTTCGCTGTTGCAATGAAATACTGTTCAAATTTACATTCATTGAAATCACCTCCTCAAATAGCAGCAGAACCACGCAGGGTTAAAACTCATCATCCCACTCTATTGTTATAGATGGTTGATACGATTTTGTTCCAGAACTTAAAGAACTCATATTGGTTGCATTAAATGAAATCGTATATGTACCATTTGCTGCTGAAGCAAGAAATTTGCTCGTTGTCAACGTTTTATTTGCCTGCCCAGTCCACGCAATTTGTTCTGTTCGTCCATTTGAACTTGAAATTGTCAAGTAGTTACATACAATTGCTCCTCCCGAATAAGTCATTGATCCGGTGTTCACAGTTAATTTTGTAATAATAGCATCTTCTGGTAAATCAGAAACCCTAATAGTGACAGTATTAGAATTTCCTCTTTGTCCCGGATTAAGAGTTATTGTCATTTTTGAAGCTGCCTTATATGTACGACTTCCAGTTGCAGCAAATGCCGTCATTGAAGTTGTCAACATTAAAGCCATAACCATCATCATTGCTAAAATTCTTTTTACTACGTTTTTTGTTTTCATAGCTGGTCTCCTTACCATTTTATTATTTTTCTAATTTAATGCTTGTTTTAAACAATATCGCCAATCTTTTCAAATAATAATTGACAATAATTATGCATACCTTGATTTCCGCTTCTCAAAACAGAACAAAACAAAGATTTTATATCTATATTTCCTCCTATTTTCCCATATTGCTCCAGATAAAGTGAACGAAACTCTAAATACGAATCCTGAATATAGTCACATACCTGATTTATATCAAAAGTATCAAACGATTCATCCAATTTTACATTCTGAAATTTTTGCCTGTTTTCTGCGTTTTGCTTTTGACTTTTAGCAACCATTTGATCCCATTTTATCAGTTCCTCAAAACCTTTATTTAGCTTTTCCAATTCTTCATCCATTGTTAGCAAACGTCTTTTTCCGCTCTCTGAATCATCGCATGTATACTCTTTTCTTGTCTCGTTACTGTATCCTTCTACAATTTTTTGATACATAGTAGAATAAGCGTATGCAGCTCCTGCTCCAATATCATCAAACCCATATCCATTGTTGCTTTCACGAACTCCTTTTAAGTATTTATTTTTTTCATCCCATAATTCTTGAAGATAATCATTTGACCAAATAGTTTTAGGCACCGTTTCTCTAACATAGTTTGCATAATCAGCATCAAAAGCAACTCTATGTATATATGTGCTTTCATGGTTCCACCCATCAACTTCGTCTGAACGCTCTATCTTCCGTTGTTTCAGTTCGCTATCCATATGGATGCCTGCAACGCTATCTCCTACTCTTATCATCAATCATCTCCTCCTTTTGGTTCTTCTCCATTCCAATAAGGATAATAATATTTCATGGTATAAGGTCTGGTAAAGGTAAGTCGATAATTTAAGTTCTCATAAAAATAATTATACCATTCAATATCTATTACTTTACCCGTATCCGGATCAATATACAAATTCGCCATGTTCAGATCTTTCCAATAAGTCATATCACTGGAACTTCCTGTCCCTCTAACATGAATCCAATAACAAGGCGTACTCCAATCAAATACCGATAATGTCAAAACATACTTATCCTTTATCCCAGAAAATGATGAGTTTAGAACATGTACTGCATCAGGAATTACCTGCTGATATTCCAATGGCAACGAAGTTCCTTCTGTTTGTAAAAGGCAAACATTAAAATTTGATGTCCTCCTCAAAGAAATATCATAATCCACTGAGCTTGAGCTTCTCTTGTAGGAGTATGAGAAATCTATCTCGTTTCCATTTACATAAAAATTTGTTCTATCGCCATTAAATTGAAAAACTATATTGGCTCTATCGCAAACGGCATAAAACCTTGCAGTTTCATCTGTCGATACTGGTGCAATATTATGTATATATAAGGTATAACCTCTTGTTGCCGAATAACTTCCATCAGTACTTAAAACAACAAAATAGTGAGTTCCTTCATCTAATGCGTATAAATCATCCTTGATTGCATACATTGCATTGCCAGTATAATAATAGACAGCATACTTATCCGAGGTATATTTTAATTCAAACCTTACAGCACTAGCCTCAGAAAGAGTAAGCTTATAAAAATCAACATCATACGGACTATCAATAACACCACATGTTCCATTTAAATCAAATACGCCTGAAACTTCTGTCGCAGTCGAAAGAGAATCATTAAACTCATAGTCCACATCTCTAGTGCTGGTATAAAGACCTAATGAAAAATTGCCGCTACCTTCATACCCACTTACCGCAATAAAATAAGTCCCCGCTTCAATCTTTCCAGCAATTGCCTCATCAACTCCAGTTCCTTCGTTCAAACTGGTTTCTATGATCGACAATTCCCCACTATCAGCATTCAAACTAAGCAAATATAAGTCTGCATCAATTGTATCGTCCATTTCTAAATATATTGTTAATTTGCTTAATTGTTCTATGGTAAAATGATACCACCGAAACTCATCTATTATTAACGAATTTGTTTTCTTTTCACCATTCAGTATCTCTACCGCATTATTCGGATCAGTATTATCCTCATCATCATTCATATCCAATGTCTGAATCCCATCAATAAAAAATGTTTTATCACATTTTTCATTTCCTTCAGCATTATAAGTAATTTCCGGTACTTCAACCGTTGGTATCTCTATTGCTTCCTGTTCAAAATTCTCAAATGTAGTTACAGAATCTACATTTACATCATTTTCTGCCGCTTGAACATTCATGCTACTACCAATACTTGCTGTAAAAAGCACCGTTGCTGCCATTAACATAGCTAAAAGTTTTCATTTTACCATTTTGTTTTCCACCTTTCCACTAAATATTGTTAAAAATAATATCACTCGAATCAACGATCTTTTTGAATAATAACTTGATTATTATAAGCCCTTTCTGCATCTTGTCGTTTAAAATATTCTTGTGTCCGTTCTTCCTTTTCAGCCTTTTCTTCTAACATCTCTTTCTGAAAACGTTTTTCCGCCTGCCGCTTCGCAAGAAACTCTTCCATAAGTTGTTTTTGTTTACTTTTCTTACTTTCACTGCTTTTCTCACTACTTGTCTTGTAAAAACTATTTTGAGAACGTGCAAAAAATTCTGATTCATTGTTTGGTCCAGACCACGAATCTCCTCTATAATCTTTCTCGGTTGCCCCAACAGTAAGAAGCAAGGAAGCTTTTAGCGGAGCAAAAGATGAAGTCAGATCACGCTGAAGCGCTGACATTATCTTCGCCCTATATTCTGGATCAGCTTTCATATTTTCAAAAGCCTTCTCCGATATATTAATAGCTAAATTGACAATTGTTCTATTCTTTGGTATCCTTTCCAATTCGGCATAAAACTCTTTTTTGAATACCTCCATTTCTTCTTCCGGTGTCATCACTTTAGTTTCTTGCGCCTTATCAACCTCATTAAAATATAATTGCTTTGTAAAAGTTTCCTTTACATTTCCTGCTTCTTGCTTTCTAATTGCTGATACCATACTGCTTTCTGAATAATAGTTGTTTTGAATACCTAATGACATAATCATTATTCTCCTTTCTCAGAAATTATTATTTTTATAATATCATCAAAACTATCAAATTTTTGAGTCACTATTGCACTCTCAGGAATTTTTATCCCAAATGTTTCTTCAACCGTCTCCATAAATGCTACCATCTGATATGGCTCAATGCCAAATTTTTCAGATAATAGAGGATATTTTCGTGCTTCTTTAGGAAGTGAACTCATATCAATACTAAATAATTCCATTAAAATCCTCGACAATAAATTAACTATCTGTTCTTCCATTTATTCCCTCCACACTAATCACAGTACTTCGATCTCAAAATTTTCATTTAAACAATCTATAATATATTGTCCCAACATTTCAATTTCCGTATCAATATATATTTTTTCTTCATATTCTAATTCATTTTTTAAATTATCCCTAAGTTGTATTTTATCTTTCTCATTTATCAAGAAATATTCTATCGGTCTGGAACGATTTACAGTAAAAACATCTTGAGCATAATTACCCAAATAAAAGCAATCAATATTTGCTACAAATTTATATTTCATTATTTGCTTTAACTCTTTTACATATTTACCTGAAATTTCATTCCCATATAAACTCATAATTAGAAAATCCGGATTAACAGCATTTAATATTTGAAATGCATGAATACCAAAATGTCCCGGCTGCACTTTGCTTATAGGCATAATTTCTCCCGGTATTCCAATAATAATCACTTCCGGTTTTTCTTCTTCTTCTATTTTTTTTATAAAATGATTATAAAGAATAATCTTGTATTCAGGTGGTATTCCTCCATTCATAAATACTGGTAAAGAATATACATTATCTAAATACAAACTATTATCCCTAGATGATACTAAAATTGTGTGATACCCCTGCCTCTCAAGATAGTCCTTCACTGCTAATTGTAATAAAAACTTATCTGTTTTCTCACCAATCCCTGCAATATCTATTATCGGAGTATATATGTCATATAATTTTGCTGGTATTGTATTAAAATTTATGCACTGTTCACTCTGTAACAAATTAACTAATTCACCAGAATATGTATTAACTAATTGTACCAAATCATCATATGTCTCTTTCTGGATATGCCTAGATAATAGAATCTGCTTATTATGTTTAAGAAATTCTTCTGCAATTTCATATATTTGTTTATCTTGTACATGATTAACAGAATCTGTAATCCAGATTGCATCCAACGATTGATAATCATCATTCGATAATACTGTTTGTACTTTATATCCGCACAACTGCCCATTTTCTAATGCCCAACCATTAGGTGTCAACAAAATTACAGGTTTTATATACTTTATCATAGAATTATATCGCAAATATGGCTGCATTTCATAATCATATGGGTATATTGCTACTCTTAACAAAACATTATCCAATTTTTTCACCTCGTCTTTCAATCAAAATGATAACCATGTTCTCTTAACATACAATACTCTTTTAATTGCAATTCACACGCTGCTTTAACACTTTCACAACGCTTTAAACGCTTTGCACAAGATAATTCATTTCCTTCCTCCATACCTGCTGCGCATAAATTGCAAAAATCTCCCGCCCAACAGGTCTTACACTTATCAGGTGTCAATCTTGCAATATTCAATAAACGCTCAATCTTCTTAATATCAAAACCATTGTCCAAATCTCCCAAAACAAATGCCTCGCAACTCTCACTAACCCGTTCACAAGGATAAAACTTCTCATCAACATTCACAAATAACCGTGTAGCACCTGCAATACACGCTCCTGATGGGTGATATGTTGATCCACGTTTTCCTTTCGCAATTATTTTCTTGTGTATACTCTCTTTCATTATCCCAATCTGAACTTCTATTAATTTTGATACATACTTTCTATCTAATCTGCCAATAAGACATAAATATGCTTTAAATAACTCATATCTATAATTTATATCAAATGCCTCTGTATATTGAATTTCATTTTTTGCACTGTTCAAACTTAATGTTGTTGAGCTTACCATTGCAGATGATATAAAATCATATGTATAAAAATTACTACTGCATTGAAAATCATTTTTCTCATCTAGTACAGCATTAAAACTTATGTTATCCATATAATCAGGATAATTTTTCTTAATATAATCAAGCTTTTTCATAATTACATCAAAAGTACCTTTACCACTTTCAGCAAAGACACGACTATTATCCTGAATAGCTTGTGGTCCATCCAAACTAATAGTTATGCTTATGTCATTTTCATATAAAAACTTCACTATTTCATCATTTAATAAAGTAGCATTTGTTGTCATATTATATCTGATATTTTTACCTTTAAACACTTTATTAGCATAAGCAATGATTTCATGAATCAGTTTCATTTCCAATAACGGCTCTCCACCATAAAAACTTATCATTGCTACTTCTAAGTTACCATTGTGTTTGCGATAAAAATCAATAGCCTTTTTTGCAGTTTCAATTGACATTCTTTTTTTAGTATGTACTCTATTTACATAACTTCCAGAATACACACAATATTTACATCTCAGATTACAATTTTGTGTTACTTGTAAAATCAACTGGTGAACATTATTTTGTATATAATTTTCTATCTGATCTGCTACAGCATGTTTAATTTCTAAGTCCAATTTACATGGTTCTAAAAATCCTTGTTTCTTTAACTTATTTACCTTATCCTGAGACACATTACTCAGTTGTTCATATGTAATAATTCCTGAAACAAGCCTTTCAAGTTCTAAATATATATCTCTATCTATACGAATAATTGATGTTGTATTGACATCAAAAATGTAACATGCTTTTACTGTCCTAAACAACTTTATAAACGGAATTTCATTCATACATTTTTACTCCTTTGAAAGCGGGTGCAGAAATATTTTATTTGCTTTCTGCACCCACCCTATGTGCCGTGTTCGGTTGGTTCACATTATGCCCATGCCCATCTTCCCTGAATTGCAGTTGACATGCCTTTAGAGTAATTCTGCAAATGGACTGTATTATCTGCTTTATCTATTGTGCAGTTGTAACATGTAACTGTCGCACAGGTTGAAGTACAGTCGCAAGAAAAAGCAACAAGTGTACCATCCTGAACTCTAGCTTTCTTACCTAAGCCTTTCTTCATAACAAAGTTCCTCCTTTCTCTTGTATTAGTAGTAAGCCATAAACTATATAGCACCTACGATTTCAATATAACATAAAAAATTTATATATCAATTAGCCTTGCAGAAAACGACCTGTTTTTGCAGAAAATGACTATTTGAAATTTTCAAATCCATATGAATATTTTGCAACTTACAGTCGAAATATCAAAATCCCTTCAAACTAATACATAATTTCTTCAATTATATTTACTACATAAAAATTATCGTATCCTTTTTTTAATATTTAATATCCCTTGCAGAAAGTAACCTGTTTTTGCAGAAAATGACCATCAAAACAAAAAATCCTCTTGAAACAAACCTAAGTTCAATTCAAGAGGACTTTTCTTTATCGGTTTTCTTCACCCTCTACAAACATATTCTTTGCTACTTTAACATATACCATTGCTTTCGCTGTTTCCTGCTGGTCTGCAAGCGTCCAAACAACAATATTTATTTACCAAAACTTAATATATCATGGTTGCTATCCGCTAATATGATAAATCTGCCATCTGTTTTATTTTTATATTTATGAGCTACCGTGGCACCAGAACTAACAGTAATAGTATACTTAGATGGATTATTAATAGCATCTTGTCTGCAATTATCCGCCGCAATTAAATAATCATACATATTGCTTGTACCAACTTCACTATGATGTTTACCAAAATGATAATCAAGTGAAGCAGTTCTCGAACTAAAGCTACCTGCTCCCCAGCCAATGTTAGCAAGTTTTTCATTAGTATAATCTAACTCGGCATGTCCAGTTTTATATTTAGTTCCGCTGCCATCTACAATATTAATTGTAACATCATATTCCATATGACATTTTGTTTGCGGAATATACCATGTAAAATCTTTTCCGATAGCTGGTGGAACAGAATGCGTTTTGGGTGTGAGAGTGCCATAATCTGTAGCTGATCCACCAACCGTAACACTATCTAAACTATCAACGCCTATGTTTCCAACATGAACTACCAATTTGTTATAATATGGATTTACTGTTATAGGTATCGCATTGGGTACACGAGCTATCTGATTGTCCTCAACGTAATTCACTTGTGGTAAAAATCGAGAATCTACTGGCTGCTCTTCCGCTGCAAAAACATTTATACTTACTGACAACACCATTATAAAAGCAAGCATAAAGCTTAATATATTTTTAGTTCTATTTTTCATTCTTCCTTATCTCCTTTTATATATTTTATTAAATTCCACAAATTGTAAAGCAACTTTCTTCCTTAAAACACTTTTTTGCCCAATCATCTATTGCATTAATGATATTTACCGTCATTTGTGAAGGATACGACTGTGCTATATTTTTTGTTCTTATCCAATCCTTTTCTGTAACTACAGTAGTACCATAATAAGCAAAAGACTTCATTGATGAAGAAAAAATGTGATTTAATTCAGCTTGTTGGAACACATCTTCAGCAATAAAAATGGAACTATCCAACCAATGCTCACCGCAAAAATTGCCTTTCACAAATTCAAAAACATCATGCTCTATAAGTTGCTCCTTTGTTAAAACATACAATGGAATCACCCCTTTCTTAATGACTAATACTAATAACAACTAAAATCATTTTCATTATATCCGCTTTATAGAAAAAAAGCGATACTTCCACAGAATACGTCCCGTTTTTGCAGAAAATGACCATCAAAACAAAAAATCCCCCTGAATCAAACCTAAGTTCAATTCAAGAGGACTTTTCCCTATCGGCTTTTTCCGCTCTTTGCAGGCTCATTCTTTGTTGCATTATCCTTAATCATTGTTTTCTCTGCTTGCTGAAAATACAAATGTCAAAAAAATATTGCTTGAATATAAAAACATATATTCATCAGAAATCAATCTAATCATTTTTTTGTAAACCCGTCAGGCACTCCTTTGTCAGATCAAACAGTACGGAGAATGATTAACAAATACACTTCTCTTGCTGCTATTGAACAGCATATTACACCTCATATGTTCCGTCGTACATTTGCAAGCTCACTGTTAGATGCAGATGTTGACATTCGATATATTCAGGAAATGCTTGGTCATAGTTCTATCAATACAACTCAGATTTACACTCATGTCACTATGGCAAAGCAAAAAAACATATTAACAACAAAACATCCACGAAATAAGTTTAATTTTTAACCTCTGGTCTACCTTAGCTGACTGATAATACCTGATTATCAGTCAGTTGTCTTTAAATCAAATTCTAATATCAAAAAATAACAATTGATGGAAATAAGTATCAGGTTAATCGTGGAATACGCAGAGCCTTCACGCTCCAATAGCTCCCTGTACTGTATAACCAGCTCCTTTGTTATCTCATTTCCATCCACATATTTCAAAAATTTTTTGACATATCTGGTATAGCTTTCAATCGTTGATTTCGATTTTTCTTTATCTGTCAGGTATCCCACAAATGCTGCTAGGTGCTCATTCATTTTTATCTACTCCCCTCGCACAATTATATTATTACGCAATTACGTGTGTCATTTATTATAAAATGCCACATGTATATAACCAATCTGCCGTAGCGATGACAATAGTGTAGAATCAATAAAATAGGGACGCAGGATATTCTCCCACGCCCCAATTACTATCTGGCTTTATCTTCTCTTACCTTCGATACTTTCTCTGCTGTCCCCACTTTCACATCGGCACCACCTCTAGCCTCAAATGCATCGGCATTATACTGATACTCATGTGCTTCAGCCACCATTGGAGTATACACAATCTCAGCATTGACTCTCTCCGGCTCTGCTTCTGCCCTGTCAGGTACATTCTGCTTCTCACTCTTCGTATTCTCCACACGCTTTTCCTTATCTATCTGCACATTCATCGCCAAATTATCCAGCTTATCAATCGAAGCGTCCAGATGCAGCTCCATTGATACAAGCAGTTTTCTCACTGCTTTCATAGGGGTAAGTACCGCCTTTGTGAGAGGGTGTTTCTGTTCCTTCTGCGAATAATCCACCTCCGGCTTATCTGCAAAAGTACGAAATGCATTGGCTGCTGTGTGTCCTGCCTCACGAAGTCCTTTTCCAAGCAATGCAGTTTTTGCTATAGCATTATCCGTAGTTCTGATTGCTCCTCTTACATTCTCCCGGATATTCAGAAGTTTATTCTTTATTTCTAAGAACTCTGATACTCTGTATAATGCTTCTCTTCCTTTTACCTTTGCCTCATCAACAATGCTCTTTGCAGTAGATTTTACCTGCACTTTCACCTGAAACACCTGTGATTTTATCTGCTCACATCTTGTGTTAAGTCGCTCCTGTGCCTCTGATAATGCCTTTTTAGCATTATTGATAAGTGTATCTTCCTGCATTTCCTTAATCTGGTTCTGCATATTGGTAAGTTCTTCTGTCATTGAATCAATCTTTTTCTCAATACCATCCACATAACTGCATATTTCAAATACGTCATTCACCTGATCTTTCATGGCATTTTTCTTTAATAACTCAAGAAGTTCTCTTATGACTTCCTCATTGGTAAGTGTTTTTCCTGCTTCCATATCCATATCTGTTCCTCCATTCTGTAAACGGGGCAGCCTTGGCCGCCCCTGCAAACTAACAGTTAATTATCGAAAGGGCGTTGCCTCTTTGTCCTTCTCTTTATCGGGATTGCCATGATGTTTCTCTGCACTCTCTCTTGCCTTTTCGTTGCTCTTATCCTTTGCTTTCTCATATTCCGAGATAATCTCATTGTAGAGTCTTTCTCTGAAATCCTTTGTGACCGGATAGCAGACATCCTGATAGATTGGCTTGCCCTGCTCATCCACCTGCTTTGTCTTATAAGAAGGCATTGATACAAAGATTTTCTCTTTACCCTGCACGATATTGATGTTATTTACGATGAAACTGTTTTCAAAATAAATGCGTGCAAGTCCTTTGATGTTACTGCCTTCCCTCTCATAAGGTGTCACAGTTACGGAAAACTCTGGAATTTCCTGTGTTCTGTCCTGCTTCTGTGTCTCCTCTTTCTCCGGTTCCTTGATTCTTGCATAGGCATCAAGGATATTGGTATAGAGTTCCTCACGAAACTCTGCTGTGATAGGATTGCACACATCCTTATAAATCACACCATTGCTTTCATCACGCTCATTGGAGCGGTATCTTGGCATTGATACGAAAAACTCACCCTTATCCTTATTCTCAAGGATTGCTATATTGGTGATCTTAAATGAATCACCGAATACCACTGTTGCAAATCCTTTGATATTGCTGCCCTCTTTTGCCCTTACTTCGTTTACCTTAATTGAATACTTCATATGCTATTCCTCGCTTTCTTTTTGTTCTTTGTTTTGCTTTGGTATGATAAGCTCACACCAAAGCTGTTCTATCTGTTCACAAGACAATCTGCCATTTAACCAGTTGCCAAGTGTAACGACCATTCCGTCCTGCTCATAATAGAGCCACTCCTGTGTTTCAATGTTCCCCTCATACACGATGGTCACATCAAAATCAGGCATAAATAATCCTTCCTCCGCATCCCATACACAGGCTATTCCCTGTCTGAGCGTCAGATTCAGGCTTTCGACATACACAGACCAGCCGCTTACAACTATCTGAAAGTCATCATCAATCTCAGCAATATCATCCTCAAGCCCGATTAGTTCTTCCATATCCGATACTGCCTCTTCTATCTCACCTAACCGGTATCTCTTATTCATCCATCACCGCCTCCTTATAAATGCACCTGACTACAAAACGCATGGTTCCTTTCCTGGAACAGGTAAAAAGAGTTAATTCTTTTTCTGCACCCTGTGTCTTGATGCTGTTATCATACGGATTTACTACCTCTGTCTCTGTTACCTCATAGATATGCTTCAGCCCCTTTTTGTCGGTTATCATCACCTCATCACCTATGGATATCTGATTTAGTGGTGTAAAAAATGTGCCATATCTGCTGCCATTGTGACCGCATAACACACAGTTTCCACTCTCACCAATTCCTGCAGTTTCTTCTATATGACCAATCCCGGCATTAAGCACTTTACTTGTGGTTCCTTCCATTACCGGATACCTGATATCTAAACCCGGTATCTCAATGATGCCGATAACACCGCCTTCTTTAAGAATGGCTTCATCCTCTTTACTAATGGAGGTTTGCTTTTCCTCCACATCTGTTTCTTCATCGTAATCATCCTCCAATGTCTGCTCAAATTCACTTATGAGCTGTTCTGTCTGTTTTTCTCCTGTTGCCCGCCAGAAAAAAGGGACTGCCATAATGGCAATCCCTGCTGTAATCAGTAGTCCCACGACCACTTTTCTTATGCTCATCTTACTCACTCTCCTATCGTGTTCTGCCCTCTCTGTCCGCTGGATAAGCACCTTTATCCTCTGCTACAATTGCTGCAGATTCCATCCTGTCATCTGTTTCTCTTTCTTCCTCCGGTCCGCTCAGGTCTGCATCCACAGCCTTTGCGTTCTCAAGGTCAAGCTGGGCATTCAGTTCACACTGCCTAGCCAGTTTTTCTTCCAGTTCCTTGCTGTACGCAAATGGCTTGTCATACTCAGTCTTTGATGCTTCAAGGTCATTCTGATACTGCTCAATCTTCTTTTCCAGGAAATCAATGTTCTCATGAAGTCCGTTGAACAGGTTTTCCAACTTCACCATACTGCCGACCGGACTTGTGGAAAGCTCTGCCTTGTACTCAGTCTTTCCACGAAGCACCATATAATTGATGCCAAGGAAGTTCTTTTCCACAAGCAGCTCAAATCCATGGAATTTACCGATTGCAGTTGTCTCTCCGGTCTTGCATTTGCTGATTGCTTCAAGCATCATCGTTCCACCATCCACACGCTCAGTGTAAGTTGCTTTGCCTATAGTAATGGCAAATTCCGGATTATCAATCAGCTCTTTATCCCTTGCCTTTACATCCTCACGGACATTGGCAAGCTTTTCCGCTGCTGTCTTAATCAGCTTTGGGTACTTAATCATAAAGTTATCCTGCAAGCCATATCTCTGATTGTCATAGGATGCCTTCAAAAGCTTTAATCTCTGGACATCATTGTCAATCTCCATCTTCTCACGAATAAGCGGATTGCCTGTAGCAACCGCCTTAATCTCAGCATAGGAAAGTGTTGCCTCGTCGATGTCCTCACAGCTTCGGCTTACTGCCTTGCTTGTCATGACCTGACTGATGAATCGCTGCTTATTTTCGACGAGCGACCAGTTGTATGCATCAAAGGTTCCTTTGGTGACATATCTGTAGATTGCAACCTCTTCATTTTCGTTGCCCTGTCTGATGCCTCGTCCTTCCCTCTGTTCAATGGAGCTTGGCTTCCAAGGGCAGTCCACATGATGCATTGCAACAAGGTGTGTCTGCACATTTACACCTGTTCCACACTTATCCGTTGAACCAATAAGAACCTTCTTTTTACCTGTCCTCATCTCCTTAAAAAGTGCATCCCTCTGTGCGTCAGTCTTAGCATCATGGATAAATGCTATCTCATCTGCCGGAATACCATACTGGATAAGTGTTTCTTTCAGATAATCATAGATGGTAAAGTCCTTATCCGGTCCCGGTGTGCCGATATCCGAAAAAATAAGCTGGCAGCCTATATGACCGTTGGCATTTCCTTTCTCATATTCTTTCCAGACATTTTCTGCTACCTTATTGAGCTTTCCATCAGAATTATTTGGTGCATCCTTATCAATCAGTCTGGCATCCGTTCCAAGAAGTCTTGCCTCATGGGTAATCTTTAGGAAGTTATCCACGCTTGGATCAACTCCACCGCCTCTGATACTCTCTGCCCTCACAACAAAATCCTCCATGACCTGCCTTACATACCAGTCAGGCTCCGACTCCACTATGATAGGCTTGCCGCCACGGAGAGCTGGCACATCAAGGTCAAGCATGTCTGCTGTCTGCACATCTGCTACCTCACGGAAGATATTCATAAGTTCCGGCAGGTTTGTAAACTTATTGAATCTGCTCTTAAAACGGAAACCGCTTCCCTCTACAGTAAGCTCCAGTGCTGTTGTCACTTCACCGAAGTTCGCTGCCCATGAATCAAAGTGATAAATCCCCATCTCTTCAAGTGCCGCTTTCTGTAAGTAAAGCTGCATGACATACATCTCACACATGGTATTGGATATCGGTGTACCTGTCGCAAATACAATGCCTCTGCCATCATTTATCTCAGACAAATACTGGCATTTAAGCTGCATATCCGTTGACTTCTTCGCTCCACTGCTGCTGATACCTGACACATTATTCATCTTGGAAAAAATCGCAAGGTTCTTAAAATTGTGCGCTTCGTCAACCATGATAGAGTCCACACCAAGTTCCTCAAAGGTTATAAGGTCATCCTTCCTACTCTCATCTGATAAGGATTTCAGCTGCTCCTCCAGCTTTTTCTTCTGGCTTTCCATCTGCTTTACAGTCCATCTCTCTCCGTTACGCTCCTTCATCTCATCAATCGCATAGCTGATTTCATCAATCTGCTCGTTAAGCATTCTTTCCTTTCTCTCTTCGGAGATTGGGATTTTCTCAAACTGCGAGTGAGACATGATAATGCAGTCATAGTCACCTGTCGCAATCCTTGATACGAACTGTTTCCTGCGGCTCTTCTCAAAATCACGCTCTGTAGCAACTAAGACATTTGCCGACGGATACAGCCTTAAAAACTCTGATGCAGTCTGCCCGATAAGCGGCTTTGGAACAACCATGATCGTCTTATTGGCAAGTCCGAGTCTCTTCTGCTCCATGCAGGCAGCCATCATCTCAAAGGACTTTCCGGCACCGACACAGTGTGCCAGCAGGGTATTCCCTCCAAGAAGGATTCTTGCCACTGCATTCTTCTGGTGTGGCTTTAGCTCAATCGCCGGATTCATTCCCGGAAACTGCAGATGGCTTCCGTCATACTCACGCAGGCGGATGTTATTGAATGTCTCGTTGTAATACTCCACATATTTCTGTCTTCGCTCCGGTTCTGCAAACAGCCACTCCTTGAACTTCTCCTTGATCATGTTCTGCTTTTCCCTTGCAAGCATTGTCTCATTCTTATTGACTTCGTAATGATATTTTCCATCTCCGTCATCAATCCTGTCCCTGACTGTTACAGTTTTAAGATTCAGCGTATCCTCAAAAATAGAATAAGCATCCATGCGGCTTGTACCATAAGTCTTAGTAGCTGCCACTGAATGCTTATCCATACTTTTATTCTCGATGAACCATTCCATGCTCATCTTATTTAGGTGTACCTGAATTCCTGTATTGTAATACTGGCTTCTGACTGCTCTTGCACGCCTTGGCGTATTGAGAAGTTCATAGATAAACTGCTCATAATCAAGCGGTTCAATCCATGTCGTACCAATCTTTACATCAATATCTGATGCCTCTATCCATTCCGGCTGTACTTTTTCAAGTGCTGCCACATTACCTGCAAATCTTTCTGCCTGTGGATTGTCTGTATCAGCTGCCATAGCCTTTGCCACACGAAGCTTGTCTCTCACATTGCCGGAAAGATACTCGTCTGCTGTCTCCCAGCCGATATCAGGATTGTTCTCGTTGTAACGGTCAGGATTAAGGAAAATCAGTCCGTCCAGCTCTTCCACAAGAACTGCCCTTCTAAGCTGTGCCAAAGCATCTTCACTAAATGTTATCTCATCAGCTGTCTGCCCGGACTTTTCTGCAAGTTCTTCCTTTGCATTAGTAATATCCGGCTCATAGATAGAGAGCATATAGGCAAGGTTTACATATCCAAATTCATTGACGGATACATTTAATGCTTCAACAGCCGTCTCCACTCTGTCTATGACAGTCTTTGCCTTAATCGTCTGCTTATAAAACATATCCGCTTTTTTCACCTCCCCATCTTCGTTTACTTCCTCAAGACTGCAAAGAAGCGGGTAATCGCTGTCGTCTCGAAATGCTATTCTGTTTGCTTTTGAAGTAATGGCTCCATACTGCTTTACGAAGGCATCATATTTTACATTAAGAAGTCTCTGCTTATCAGAAAGCTCCTCCTCGCTGCAGCCATCCATCTGGATATCAATCAGCTCTCTTGTTATCTGTCTGATTTCATCAAGGCTTCTGATTCGCTCCTCAGCAGTCTTTGATACTTCTTTTCTTACCATCTCGGAATTTTCCCTGTAATAGAGCTTTCCTTCATAAAATGTGTAAGTGTAGTTTCTCACATCCGGATCAGCCGGGATAACTTCCTCTGTCTGCTCCGCCTCATCTGCCACTCTCTCAAAATCTGTCATCTGGGCTTTGATATTTCCGATTGCCTTATTGAGAGCCTCGTACATATTGAAGTTCTCATCATTATTCACACAGACTGTATATCTGCTGTCCTGTCCATAAATCCTTGTATCATATTCCATAGATCCAAGCATCATCTCCGGATGCTCTGCAAAATAAGAGTTGACTGCAATGCCATTCTCAGTTACACCAAGGTGGACCCAGTCAGGCTCAATATCAATCTTTCTCTCCCTCTTCTGCAAAAACAGGATATCTGCTGTCACTTCAGTTCCTGCATTATCTTTAAATGCTGTATTCGGAAGTCTTACTGCTCCCACAAGCTCTGCTCTTTCAGCCAGATACTTTCGGATAGTAGGATTTGCCTTATCAAGTGTTCCCTTTGTGGTAATTACAGCAACCATGCCTCCTGGTCTTACCTGGTCAAGTGCTTTTGCCAGAAAATAATCGTGGATACGGAAGTTATATTTGTTGTAATTTGGATCAAATACCTTGTAATCACCAAATGGCACATTTCCGACAACCACATCAAAGAAGTTATCCGGATATGTGGTATTCTCAAATCCTGTGATACTGATATTGGCATTCTGATAAAGCTGCTTTGCAATTCTTCCTGAAATGCTGTCAAGCTCCACCCCATACAGCTTGCTTCTCTGCATTGGTGCCGGCATACTTCCAAAGAAGTTGCCGATACCCATAGATGGCTCTAATACATTGCCGCCTCTGAAACCAAACTGGACAAGTGCCGAGTTCATGCACATGGCAATCTCCGGTGAAGTGTAAAAGGCATTGTTTACTGTTGCCCTAGCTGCAGCATACTCTTCATCCGATAACATCTCTTTGAGTTCTTTGTACTCTTTGCTCCAGCCTGCGTTTTCCTCATCAAATGCCTGTGACAGTCCGCCCCATCCGACAAACTTCGACAGAACTTTCTGCTCCTCCGGTGTGGCAAGCCTGTTTTCTGATTCAATCTGCTTTAAAGTGCGGATTGAATCCATATTCCACTGATATCTGGTCTTGGCACCGCCTTTTCCCATTTCCCAGAGATTGTAGTGGAAGTTGTGCTTCGTCTGCCCGTCAACATTCTTCTCATTTTCAAGACTTCCTACTTGCTGTACTGGCTCCTGCTTTGGTGTAAAATCTACATTTTCCTGTAATTCTGTATCAGCCTGAATATCATCCACAGATACTGATACCACATCATCTGAAACCACATGTCCATTCTCATCAATCTTGGTTTCCCAGCCATTCGCTATTGCTCTTTCCCTGGTTTCAAGACGATTGGCTTTTACACTATCCTCGATATCAAAGAATCTCTTATAGACCGGATTCATCTTATCCCTGTCAGCCTTCTGCTTTGTCTCCTGATAATACCTTTTCTGGTCTTCTCCGCAGTAAAATGGCTGTTTTACCATATAAGATAAGATTTCATATAACTCACGCCAGTCGAGTGCACCTTCCTTACGCACACCATTCCTGTTCTTATAGCTGATCTTCACATATCCGCTTCTGATTGAGTACTCCACAAGACCATACTTATTGTTGGAATATGCTTTTCTTTCTGCATTATCTGTCCCTAATGCAATATCCCTAATAAGGTCAAGTTTATTTGGCATAAATGCAAAATCAGACTCCACCACATCCATAAGGAATGCCCTAAATGGTGTGTAGCAGCTGCAATCTGTCACAAGAATCTCTGCAGCATCTCGCAGGTCTTCATCAAGCTCTGCAATACGCTTTGCATAATCAATTGGTGTAATATACTGAAGCTCTGAAGGATCTTTTTCAGTTGTTTCAGCCTCTATCTCGGCACCATATTCTGCCTGTGTTACCATGCGGTCTTCATCGGCGGCTTCCTGTGGTGGCATGCCTTTAGCACTTACATAATCTCTGTTAGAAGCATAGCTCTCCGGCTCATCCGGTATTGCATAATCATCAATCTCTGATTCTGCCTCTTCCGCTTCCACTTCCTGATATTCGGCATCAATAACCTCATCATCCTCACGGAGTCCGTCCATCGCAAGCTCATCAATACGAGGTGTCTCAGGCTGATATTCCCCTGTAAGAATAAGGACACCAAGCTCTTTTTCGATATCTTTCCACGAAACATATCCTTCAACCTCTCCATCCTCATCTCGCCACTGAAAACGCAGTCCGTTCCCATGAAATGTGTCATATCCGTGCAGTCCTAGTCCGTCAACCGGCCAGCCTGCACCTCCCTGACCATACTCTGCTTTGATACGCTTTGCCCTGGTTCCTGCATCAATCTCTGTTTCAAAAATCTTGCATACCCTGCCCTTGCCACCGACAAAGCCTGTACCTCTCATAAGCACCTGTTTGATATACTCACCTGGTACTGTTGCAGACTTTTTGGGATTCAGATAATTGTATTTACCTGCTAATGCAGCTTTTCTGTCCTGCTCGAACTGACGCATAAACTGATTATTGTTTTCGTCCTCAGTATGAATGGTGCCAATGCTTGCCTGCCCGTTCTGGTCGAAAAAAAAGGAAGCCTGTGTATATTCGGCTTCCTTACTAACACCCAATGAATTGATTTCATCAAGTTCCCTATTCAGTTCTGTATCATCTGATTCTAGTGGAATCGCATCACTATCTGATTCAGTACCACTTCCTCTGCCTGCATCTTCGCCTGCTCTCTTATCTTCCACATCTCCATTGTCGATGACGGATTCTGTGGCTTGTGCTTCGCCAGATACTGCATCTCCAGCTGGTCGTACAGCTGGTTCGCTTCCTCCTCTACCGCTGACATCTTCTCGTACATCTTCCCGAATCTCATCAGCGTCTTGTATCTTGCCGGCTCGTTCTCCTTTAGATAGTTCATCGCCATCCTTCCGTATTTGCCCAGCTTCGTGAGATCCTCCGTCTCGTCCGGCATCTCTATCTGCGGATAAAGCAGTCCGTCCACTTCCTTGTAAGTCATTTCTTCTAACATATCCAATTCTCCTTTCGCTCTCGATTGCCTTTAAGTTACGACTAAATTCTCTAAGAACACTACAGGAGACATCGCATACAATGGAACCAAGACGGTAAATGATCTCTTCGTCTTTGATATTTACGATCTGACTAAAATCCTGTTCTTGCACAGATAAGTCAAATCCGCATCTCGTCCCTACAGCATACATGACACTTGTATATACAAGCTGCTCCATGTCCATTTCCTGCTGTAAGCCATTGCGTTTCTTACTTTCTTCCTTTATCACACTACCTGATAGCTGCATAAGTTCGGTCATTCGGTCTCCGAACTCTTCTTTTATTATAAGCCAAACATCTGTTCCTGTAAACTGTTTTAATATATTTTTTAGAGACTCCCTGTCGCTGTTATCGTACTGCTCAATCTGACCTTCTGACACAAGAAAATCCACATAATCCTTAAGATTTTCTCCCTCAAGGTCCCATGTCAGCTTAACATTCTTCCCTCCGGTATCACTGATATCAAAGATATATCTCATACGGGGATTCAGTGCCCTTGACGGGAAAATGGCACAGCCTTTCGCACCACGCTTTACATATCTTCCCACCTTTTTCCAGGTATCATAATCTGCCATAAGTGTGCTTCTCTCCGGAGATCTCTGAGCTGTTACCATAACGATATTGTCAAATTCATAGCGGTATAACTGACCTGCGACCTTTAACACATCCTTCCAGTTCTTTTCTGATCTGGTGATGTTACCAATTTCAGAATCGTATATCGCTTTGACCTTCATATCAACGCCCATACCTTTGTCCTCCTCTACTTAAACATCTCTGCAAACAATCCTTTAAATAGCTTTAACTCATCCTTATCCAGCTCGATTGCAAATTCATTGTCGATTGCCTGTTTTTCGCATTTATCCTTTTTCTTTGCAATCTTACGCACCACACGAAGAAGCACATAGCACTCCTTGGACTTTGCAATGCTCTGTTTAAAGGTCAGCTCATCCTCATCGACTGACTTCTGTGTCTGATAGATAATCTCTTTTAACTTATCATTGATACCATCTACTTCCTCAAGGGAAATAATAACGGATGCCTTAGAAGCACCCGATCTGTCCCACTCCTTATGAAGTTCCTTTACTAAAAACTCCATGTTCTTAATTACTGTTGTTGAATCACTTTTCATCTTGCTCTTCCTCCGTTTTCTTTTAATGAAGAAGGGAGCTGACCTTCGCTGATAGGCGCAAAATCAACTCCCTTCATGTCCTCTGCTCCAAGGACTATCTGCTCTGCATAATACATATCCATTGCCTTATTGATGGCATCATCAAGCGACTCTGCCTTTACTTTCTGTACTCGTGAAAGCACTTCTTTTATCTCAACATCAAATTCCTGCTCCATATGATATCGCCTCCTGTAAAAATCTCATCACCGGCTCTTTTCTTCCTTTACCTGTCTTTCCTTAAAGCCTTCATCGTACTTTCCATCTTCCAGCCTGTCGTAAAAACAGTCTTCTTCAATCGTTCCGAAATCCTCATACATCTGGTGAAGGAAGTCATTCTGCAGCTTCTTTGGTACATCATCATCCTTTGACATATCCTGATAAAAATAGAACTTCTGCTTTAGCTTTGCCCTGTAATCATAGATATCCTCTATCTTTTCCGGTGTACCATACTCCCTCTTGTATGCCTTGAAATTCGTGGTTGAGAGTGTGGAACCAAGATAAATCCCATGCTCCCACGATACCCCGATTGTGGTATTGTCCTTTGTAGGCTTCTCATCCTTGGGATAACGCTTATACTCTGTCGCACAAAGGGCGATTGTAAGGGAACCTGACTTCATATCCATCACCACAAGATTCCTTGGTGATAATGCTTCAAGCACCATGTAATCATGGTCATTGAAGTTATGAAATGTCTGTCCCCTTTCAAATGAGCGGTTCTCCATTTCATAATGCAGGTTAAAATCATCCACCCAGCCCTTATCGGTCATTCCAATCCCCTTAAGCTTTGCAACACATTCAGAAGAACTGGCTTCTTTATCAAACCGAAATTTTTTGGAATCGTTATAAAACCCCTGAAGAAAATGTCCCAGCTGAATATCATCCAGACAGAATCTCGCAGATACAGTTACATTTGCTGCCCTGTAATACTCTGTGAAGTTATCTGCTTCACCAAGTGTCCTTCCAAGCTGCAACAGATGGTCTGCAAGCTCTGACATGTCATCAATTGCTATAAAACTCTTATAATCATCCAGAGTCATCAGCATATTTATCTCTGTTCCCCTGTCGTTTTCTGTTACCAATATCATATCTTTTAAATCCATTCTTACCTCCAGTCTCAGAGAGGGACTATGCCCTCTCTGCAAATTTCCTGTTATGGTCTTCCTATCACAACAATCTTTCCTGTGCTTGCCACATCCCTGTAGACCACACCAAGACTTTCATTAAGTGCCTCTACCACCTTGCCATTTCCGACATATACTGCCACATGGCTGATGTTCTTATATCTTCCGTTGCTTGTAAAACTGTAGAAGATAAGGTCTCCCGGCTGTAACTCATCAAAGGAGACTGTCTTTCCGGCTTCATCCAGTCCCTGTGCCTCCGCTGCCGCTGTGGTTGCACCGCCGAAACTAATATCCACGCCTGCATCCTTCCATGAATAATAGGCTAAGGAGCTGCAGTCATAATAGTTACCGCTGTCTCTTAAATCCTGACTATAAGGGAAGCCAACTCTGTGAAGTGCATAGGAACAGACTGTTTTCTGCCTGCTGTCTGTAATTCCACTAAGGATGGCATTGATTTCATCCTCAGTCATGGAGCTTACTCCCGGACTTCCGCCTCCGCCGCCACTTCCGCTTCCGGCATATCCAAGCTGTCCCATAAACTCCGGACTCATGATCTGCTCAAGCATTTCCACCTGATCAGAATTAAATCCATAGACCGAAATCATATCTCTGTACGATTTCAGTGTGACATTCACATACAGAACCGACTTCGTGACAGTAGTTACATTACCGTCTGCATCTGTTTCTTCCACATCCTTTGTTCCTGTACTTGTGGTGTATGAACACATATCATTTACTACTGCCTGCAGCCAGCCTTTTGAAATGTCATTCATGACTATTGCAGTATCTCCGATACCATGCTTGACCATATAGACTGCCATGATGTCATAGTAATTGCTTGGGTTTTCTTCCATACCTTCATAATCCACATATACAAGCTCTCCAAGGTCATATCCGGTATGCTCATTCACTTTCGTATTCACATCCCGGTTAAACTCCTGCACATAAGCACTCGTTACTGTCTGCACGGTATCTCCTGATTCAAGTGGTGGCAGGAATAAAGCAAATGGAGAATTGTAAAGGATTGCTATCACCGCTATAACCGGAACCGCAATCATGGCAACTACAAGAACAAGTAATAAAAGCACCAATCCGATAATCGGTGCAGCTGCCTTTACCCAGGTAATCGCTTTTCGCACAATCAGATCCTTTACCAGCTTTGCCACGCTGTCCGTCTGATTCTCCTGTGCTCTCATCTTATCCAGAAAGAACTTTATCTTCCTGCTCCGGTTGGTCATCTTTTCATCCTTGACCTCTATGGACACACCTGCAGCATATCCGGCTGCCATGCCGATTGCCGTGCCAACTCCCGGTGCAACCGCTGTTCCTGCCGCCGTAGCAGCTGCCTTTGTCGCAGTTTTTGTTGCAACCTTGGCAGTAGTCTTTGCTGTTTCTTTTGCCGTCTCTTTAGCTACAGTCTTGGCAGTATCTTTGGCAGCTTTCTTTGCTGTCCTTTTTGCCAGCTTCTTTCCTGCCTCTACCTTCTTGATACGCTTTCTTGCCTCGGCTGCCGCCTTTTTCCTGAAAAGTGCTGCACCCTTGGAAGCAGTTCCGGTAACAGGTCGGCTTGATTCATATGCAAGATATGCTGCCTGCGATATCTCCTGCCCGCCCTCCACCTGCTCCGTTACTGCCCCAGCTGCAAGTGCTCCTGTTCTTCCTGCAATGTGAAGATTGGTGTTCTTGGTCTTGATGGAAGTTCCTGACTCTCTGATGTTACGCTTAAACCTAGAAAGACCTTTATCCTTAGCCTCCGATTGATGAATGGTACTCTTTCTATAAGTACGCTTTCCACCAGCACTTTTCTGAAGCATTAATTTTGCAGATGCTTTTTTATCCATTTCATTGGCTTTAGCATCATGCACTTTCGGACCTCTCTCTACTGTATAGATGTTGCTGCCTTTAATCTTGGCACCCTTTGGCTCGTGGGCATGAATCTTGGCTTTCTCCTTGGTGTGAATGACCATTGGTTTGTCATCCACTTTCTTTATCTTCATTGTTCTCACCTTCTTTCTACATCCATTACCCAAAAATGGGTAAAAAAATAGCCATCTGGATGATTAGTCCAAATGGCTTATGTAAAAATCTATTTGATTCTATTGTAAAGAACTGTCTCTATTCTGGTTGATAAATCAATCTTTTTCTTATAAAGAAGTGTCCACGATGCTTGATTTTTTGAATAATCCATCTTTTCCTCTGGAAAAAATGAACGACAGAAATAATTATCTCCTTCATCATTAGATAAAAACAAAAATAGATTCCTGCTCTCCACGTTGTTTTCCATAAGATAATCAGCCTCAATCATTGAATACATATTTGCTTTCTTATTATACTTAAACACAGTATCATTACTATCAATCATTTGTTCAAGCAATGGCAGGAAATGAACTCTTTGCTCTATCTTATTATAAAAATCTGATGACTCTATTTTTTCAATTGTAATTGTTCCATCTGCTATCTCATCAAATACTCTGCCTCTGTCTCGGCTCAATTCAGGTCTGTCTACCAGATATTGTAATCCCATAAGATGAAAACAATCTTTTTTATCAAATGAAATTCTTAATGTAACTGAAACACCTTTTCTCCCTAGTACAAGCTCATATTCGGTTGATAATAGCGGAATAAATGCATTTATGCAATCTAAAACATTCCTCATTACAGTTCTCCACTACATCCTTAGATTAAGAAAGGCTCTGCATAAGCAGAGCCCTTCTAACATTTTCTTTCGAGGATTAACCTCTAGCCAGATTGTGGTAAATGTCAAACCCTTATAAAGCTCATAAGGCACTGCTCTCTGGCACAACACCTTACTTTGCCGCTTGGCAGACACTCAAGTTGCCTGTCTTTAATATTATATTACCTGTCATATGAAAATATGTCAATCCAAAATTCATGACTTCATAAAGAATTAACATTTTTCATTTGCATGCTTTTTCATCTCAATTATCTCGTGAATGTTGGTATTGTACAGCTTATACAAATCCGTATCCTTACTTATCTGATTATCAAACGGAATCACCACAGAACCACACTTGATAAGTCCCATTCCAGATGCAGTATTGGTTACAAATCTAAGCTGTGCCTCTGATACTCCGATAACCTCCGCCATCTTGGAACTGTATGTATTCGCCTGCTTTAAAAGTGCCACAAACTCAGAGTTTGCAAGCATTGTGGTTGCTGTGTAATTCTGCAACAGATCGACTACATTTTGCGTGATACCGGTACAAAGACCTCCCTGTTTTCTCACTTTCTTCCAGAGCTGCTGCAGATATTTTGCAGAATACTCGGAATTAAGTAAGACATGGAACTCATCAATATAGAGCCATGTTGCCTTGCCTCTCTTACCATTCTCAACAATCCTGTTCTGAATGGACTCCATCATGACAAGCATTGTGATAGGACTAAGCTCTGTACCTAAGTCCCTGATGCCATATACTGTGAATCTGTTATCCACATCCACATTTGTCTGATGGTTGAAGATGTTAAGTGAACCATTTACAAAAAGCTCCAATGACAATGCAATGTCCTTTGCCTCGTCCTCCGGCTGTGCCATAAGGATATCGTAAAAGTCACTCATTACAGGGATATACTTCTCTTTGCTCCTTGCAATGTCGATATACAGCTTTCTCACACAGCGGTCAATGATTGACTTCTGTCTTGAATTTAAACTGTCTCCGATACACTGCTCACAAAGTCCAAGCATAAACTCGCCTTTTTCTCTTACCATTCCCTTTGAATCATTCGGGTCAAGGCTCCACACATCCATCTCCAGCGGATTCACATAGTTATCCGTGTAAGTAGACATATTTACTACAGTTCCGCCATAAGTCTCAGCAATATCAAAGTATTCGTTCATTGGATCTATGACGATTATCTCATCATCACCCGACAAGAATACGCTGCCCATCTCCATCTTGCAGAAAAAAGATTTACCGGAACCCGGCACTCCGAAAACGAATCCATTTCCGTTAATAAGCTTCTTTCTGTTGCCGATATTCACATTCTTGCTGATCTGGTTGATGCCATAATAGTTGCCGGTGCTGTCATTAAGCTCCTGCACATTGAATGGCATAAGCACCGCAAGTGACTGGGTAAGAAGTGTACGCATTGTCTCCACCTGTCTTACTCCAATCGGAAGTGCTGTATTGAGTGCTTCCCTCTGCTTTAAGTAGTGTATATCAATCGTGCAACTGTTACGCTTTCCGATAGTCTCTACTGTCTCACATACACTCTCAAGCTCCTTCTTGCTTTCTGCCATAAGAATAATAGTTACTCCCACAAAGAAAAGGCACTGGTCATTCTCACGGACATCATCCATGATTTCCTCAATCTCCTTTTTCTCCGTTCTCTTGGCATATGAAATTTCCGTAGAAAAATCGTTATTCTTATTACGGACTCTCTGCTGCTTAATGATATCCGACTCAATACCAAGGTATTTCTTCTGAAGCACCTTGGTTGTCAGATCCTTTGGCACAGGCACCACATCAATGCTCGTGATGGAATGAACCGGAAGTGAAGTAATCTCATTGATGAATCTGTCTGATAAACTGCTCGGATACTTTTTGATGAAAAGTGCCTTGCAGAATTTACTCTCATCCTCAAAATGGTCCGGGAAATATTTCACCATGCCATTGCACAGATCATTTCTAAAATCTGCCCCGACCTTCTTTGCCTTTTTGATATCAAAATCAAAACTGCCCTCATCTCCAAGATGATAATAGTCATAGAGCACTTTCAGTCTCTCATTGCCATTAAGTGGCACGATCTCTGCCCCAAGCTCAATGAAAGCCTTGTGTATCGTTGCCTCAAGGGTTGCAAACTGTGCCTTCGCCTCCTCAAAGTTCTTTCTCTCTATCGTGATCGTCAGGTATCTCTCCTGCTCAATCCCCTGTCTGCCCTCAATAATCTTCTCCTCAATGATGTCATTGTAGATTCTGCGGTAATTATTGAAGCCATCGTTTTTCTCAGCAATCAGAACCTTATCTCGCAAATCATCCATGTTTTTGTTCTTATTGTTGATCGTAATCTTATAATTACAGTCCAGCGAATTTAAGAACTTGCAGTATCTCTCGAAAATGCCGATCTGCTCATCCTCTGTTGCTGTCGTGTAATTGATGTCCTGAAAGCGGTAGCATTTGGAATACTTATTTTTGTTTACTTCAAAAATGCCGTTTTCAGCTACCGCCATAATCTCTATGGTTTCCTGAATGGATTTAGGTGTCTTATACAAAGGCTCACTCGCCTTCTTTAATAACTTAAATCCGTCTGTAAATAAACCCATGTCTCTAACCTCGCTTTCTTTTTTATCATGAATGCTTGCATTCATGCTGCGAAATGCACATCATGCAATGCATGATTTTCCTCTGTGCATTTCTGCAATCCTGCGGAGCATCTGCTCTGATTTTTCAGAGCACTGAAGCCCGCCGGGAACTTCACCCTGCGGGCTGTGTTCCCGACCTTTCGGTCAGATACTTTTTATCTAATGCATCGCCTTATATGCTGCAATGCCTGCTACTGCTACAACAATTACTGCAACAAGACCAAGCAGCATATTTCTTGTCTTTTTCTTCATCGCTTCAAACTCCTCCTGCTTCTTTACAGCCGAATCAGCTGTTACCGTCTCCGGTTCAGCCTTTCTGCCTTTCTTCTTTACCTGTTCATTCTGTTCTGCTTCTAACTGCTTTATTGCAGGCTCTCCCTCAGTTGACACATAAGTAAGTGCCCTGTTTCCAAACATAAAATGCAGTTTCTTTCCCATATACTCGTAGAAATTCATCCCGTTAAAGGAATAGAAACCACCAAGTGCAATCGGTGCCACACAGGGAATTGCCACATAAGCAGAACCCGTAAGACCGATATACTTGTAAAGAAGAAGGACGATACCGCCACCAACCACTACGCTTGCAATGGAAAATATAAGCTGCCTTGCAGTAAGTCCCATTGCAACCGATTCCTGATAGCGGTCAATATCCTTGTTTACTTCGATTACCATTGTCCCTGCCTCCTATCTTGATAAATCCTTTGTTTCCGGCTTTCTTGTCACTCCAATATTCGCCTCATACTTATCCATTCCATCCGGACACAGTTCCCTAAGCTTATCTACATTGAACAGATAAAGAGGATATTCACAGAAACCGCTCCTTTGCGTGAATCCTGTAAACTCTCCAAGGTCGTTATCTGTAATAAACTTTTCAATATCCGGCATGTCATTCACATTCAGATATCCGCAGTAATTTGGTGCTGCAACCGACAAATTCACAGTCACATCCCCAAAAGGCTCCTCATATCCATCTTCATTACACATAAGACCGATAAACATTGCCCTGTTATTCATATACTGCTGGATATCAAATGTCACCTGCGTTTCTCCGGTTATGCTTGAATTATAAGTAACCTGTTTCTTTTCATTATCCATTTCTGCCTTGTATGATAATTAGGAAGTTAATTATCACACGTTTCCTTTCTTTTAATATCG
>ERZ773162.879-NODE-879-length-29222-cov-15.409607_pt1 | contig 29222 bp, 24 predicted proteins | sample MGYA00511113_ERZ773162 | MGnify/ENA primary metagenome ERZ773162 (study PRJEB29015, sample SAMEA2737807) | human gut metagenome | biome: human gut; feature: human-associated habitat; material: faeces | place: China | collected 2012 ... | reverse complement strand
TCAATTCTTCATAATCCGGCGGCATCAGATGCTTCTCTGCCAGTTTTAACTCCTCTCCTAAAAAGCGAGTATCCGGTTCCTGCTTGTCGATAAAATTACGAATGATAGTAAATTCATCCCTGCTGTTTAAAGGCAAAAATCCCAGTTCCTTTAAGAAAGCCCCTGTACGGTTCTTCACGCAATAAAACAGATTTGCCAGATTTGAATTATAGTCATTGTAGATCTCCATGCACCGTTCATCCGGCGGCTTCCCAAAAAGAACCCAGCCTCCGCCGCCAAACACTTCAATGTAGCGGTCAAAATTTGCAGGGAACATGGTATAGATCAGGCTACGGAGTGCTTTCTTTCCGCCAACCCATGAAATAAAACTGTTGATTCTTCATCACCTTCTTCTCTCGTTTATTCTGCTTATTCCATCTTCATTCCAGGCTGCAGCGCCGTATACTCATGCTGAAACGGAATCTCATTTCTCCGGATCACACCATATGTGGTACATACATGTCCTGCCTTGCCCAATTGCCGTAATCCATACCCATAAAAATGAAAATTTAAAAATGCAGGATCCTGCAGATCAACCCCCGCTTCCTGCAGAATATAATTTCCATACGTTTTAGGAGAATAGATATGAGGATCGAAATCATAACAATCCAGATTTTCTGCAATATCCAATGCCAAATCCAGTCCATCACAACTTTCCAGTTCCAATGCTGCCGCATATTTACAATGCATTCTGTTATCTGGAAAATTCTGAATCCGTTTCGCCAGTTCATTCAGCTTTTCAATATCTTCATCTGTCTCCAGATCACACCAGCTGATGGGACTACGGCCTTCTGCTATGATACAATCTTTAAAGTTTCTTTCCTGTAATGCATTAAGCGTCCATTGAAACTCGCGTTCTGTAGCAGGAAGTTCCAGCCAGACTCCTGTCTCCTCCGGATGCTGGGTACTGACTATCCGAAGCGAAAAAATCCCCTCAGAAATACCGCTGATATCCGGCAAGTGTTTTCCATCATACATGTCCTGCCTGGAGCGTGCATTTGGAAATGCATAGCCTTTTGATGTAAAAACCCCTTGTTCTTCCCGTCGCTGCTCCATCCCTACCTTCTCTGGATCCAAAAGCTCCACCACATCATCTGAAAGCCTGTCAATCCAATCAGAAATTCCTCCATCCAGGCAGACTTCCCCCAGTTCCCGATCATTCCTGATCCCCGGCCGGAACTCATAACAATCCAGGTTATAGCAAAGGTTGATCAGTTCTTTTATTGTAGGTGGAACATCAATCTTTTCTTCCTGCCGCATCTGAATGGCTGCTTCATAGGTTTCCATCTGAAGTGTGTCCATATAGCTGACCAAATACGCCAACACATTTGCTTCTTCCAATGTAATGCTTCCTGTCTGATTCAGTGCATCTACCAGAAAATCAGGCCATCTGCCACAAAATTCAATCCTATATGCTTCATTTTCATCCACATAAGCCCTACGCATTGTATCTCTTAAAAAGGAATCTTCTGTCGGCAAAGTTATATTTGCTCCAGAATAGCCAACTTCTGAAATTTGCCTCTTAGAAAAAATTTCGACTTCCAATGCTGGAGTCAGCAAATGGGCGGTCCCTTTTAATACTTTTTCCGGAAGGACAAAATAATCCAGCCCTTCATTCCCCAGAAGAGCCGTAAGTGTTCCTTCCGGGACTGGAACTTGATTCCCCCTCAGTTCCTTTATGAAACCTCCAACGGTAAGTTTCTCCCATGTCTCTGACAGACGCTGCACCTCTTCATGGGTTAGTTTCTCAAACGATTCTGCCTGCAGCACACTCCAAAGCCGACCTCCATAGGATTCTACTTCCAGAGACAACGAGCGGATATTGGGCATCTGTATTTCATCACTGAAATATTGCCACAGTTTCCCATTGTTTTCTCCAAGAAGTTCTGCCTGTTTCAAACTGTCACGAATCAGCTCCTCATACAGTTCCATTTCATAGGCAGTTAGAGAAATGTTTTCCCCCATCATTCTGTCACTCGGACACAATTCTCCCTCTATAGGGCTAAACAGACGGAGCCTGTACAGCTTATCCCATCGTTCCAAAAGTCATTCCTCCCATCTGTGAGGATGGTTCCTGTCCCTTCAGTTGTTCTTCTGTCGTAATAAAAAAATCACTTCCAGAATTCCAAAAACTGACGCACACTTCCCCATCCGGAGTTTTGATCTCCCGCTGTTCAAATCCTTCTCCCCAGCCATCGCTTTCCTGACCTTCCCAGTATTCCTTTACTTCCTCAAGTTCTTTAGGGGAAAGCTCTCCTCTACATTCTACTTCCAGTACGCCCCACAGTTCTCCACGCCAGACTTCTACCGTAGGATTCATTCTATAAATTTTTTCTTTCAGTCCTTCATCATTCAGATATTCAGCCAGCCCCCGATCTCCTTCCTCTGGAAGTCGCTCTTTTGCAATCTGGTCGCGAATCTCCTTTTGATAGCTGCACAGTTCTGCTGGTAAGAGCTCCTCTCCTTCTCCATTGAGATCTTCCCAGTCATATCTTGGATACCGGATCGCCGTCAATGGGCTAAACAAACGGATCTTTGTCCGTTCCTCTGTCTTTTTATTTTCATAATCAGATACCCTTTCTTTCATCACTGCAATCCCTCCTGTAAAACTACACTTCCATACCGGCGAATCAGACATGCTGTAACAATCCGTTCAAAGACCTGGTCACTGACCAGTTCTGGATCAATCAACTCAGACAGACTGATATGCTGACTTCCCCGATACAGATCCCTTGCCATATAAAACAGGACATAACCATCCAGATCTACACCATGAATGTGAATCTCTGAAAACTGGATCTCATCCTGATCCACCGCATACAACGCTCTTCCCCACAAAAACCGATCCGCAGAAAGAAGATATATGGCTGCACACAGTGCCGGTTCTTCTGACTTGTGGATGCATCGCCCCAGCATCATAAAAAACCGTTCTCTATGACCATTCCGGAAAAAGCAAGGCTCTTTCATGCCTGTCAAACGGTTTACACGCCTCACAAACGGGCTGACAGCTACCTCCTCTGCCAATACCTCCAGCAGCTTGTGAAATGGGATACACCCGTCCGAAATGTGCCCACGCAGGCAGTCCTGTTTTTTCGTATCATCTGGAAGCTGACTGACAACCATTCCGCTTCTTCGTGGCCGAAATCCAGGAATATGCTGCATTTCCTGTTCCAATCCGGCATAAGGTGTATGACTCATAAATCGTACTACCACTTCGTTTTCTCCTTCCATTTTTCTTTGCCAAAAGAAAAAGTCAACCATGCTTCCCAAATGAAGAACATGATTGGCTTTTCTAACTTTGTATAAATTTCTCCTGATTTATCACAAAAAAATAACACTGGCACTCCCAGTGCTTAAACCTTGTTAACTTCTCTTATCCTCCCCTATCTCTAATATCGGACACTATGAATTGCATTCTTTTTCCTCCTCTTCTATTCCTATCCCTCTAAAATAATTGGATTACAGATTCACACTTTAACTCGTTGTCATCTGTTTTACTCCTTTTTTTCTCCGATGTCATCTGTCAAAAGGTCAAAAAATCGAGGTCGAAAATCGTTCATTTTCGCCTCGATTTTAGCTCATTTTTCAGTTCCAAACCACAATATCTTGTGGTTATATGGCACTATTTTCGCTTATCACCACAATACGTCATCATTATCACCGTCTCCACATGACAACTCTGCCCAAACATATCGCAGCATCTTACCTTCTCTACCTCATACCCGCCATCTGCAAGATATCTTAAATCTCTTGCCAGCGTAGAGGAGTCGCAGCTGACATAAACCACCCGTTTCGGTGCCATTTTTAAAATGGTGTCCAGGCAGACCTGGTCGCAGCCTTTTCTTGGGGGATCTACTACGATGACATCGGCGTAGACTTTGTTCTTTTCATACTGTTCCGGAAGGACTTCCTCTGCCTTTCCGGTGAAGAATTCTGCATTGGTAATGTTATTTAAGGCAGCATTCCTTCTGGCATCTTCAATGGCCTGGGGAACAATCTCAACACCGTAGACCTTCTTTGCATTCTGGGCTAAAAACAGGGAAATAGTTCCTATTCCGCAGTACAGATCCCAGACTGTTTCATTTCCGGTCAGTCCCGCATATTCCAGGGCGGTTCCATACAATTTTTCCGTCTGCACCGGATTGACCTGATAAAAGGACAACGGAGAGATCTGATAGGTCACATTTCCAATATTATCAGTGATGTAACCAGGGCCATATAAATTTACGATCTCTTTTCCCATGATCACATTGGTCTTTTCCTGATTGATGCTGTAGGAAATGCTGGTCATGCCTTTCACCTGGCACAGTTCTTCTACCAGCTGTTCCTTTGCCGGAATATCTTTTCCGTTGATCACCAGACAGACCATGATCTCACCGGAATGGAAGCCTTTGCGGATCAGTGCATGACGCACTAAGCCCTTATGGGTCGTCTCATCATAAGGGCGGATCCCATGGACTCTCATAAATCCTTTGATAATGCCTAAAATATCCTTATTTTCTTCCACACCTAACAGACAGTCTTCACACTCAATAATGTCATGGGTACGGCCTGCATAAAATCCAGCCACAATATTTCCATTTTTATCCAACCCAAACGGAAACTGTGCTTTGTTGCGGTAACGCCACGGCTCTTTCATTCCCATGATGGGAAGCATGTGGATCTCATCTTCCTTAAACTTTCCGATCCTTAACAGGTGGTTTTTTACCTTACGCTCTTTAAATTTCAGCTGCTCTTCATAGGACATAGCCTGAAGCTGGCAGCCGCCGCACTGGCGGGCAACCGGGCACTTTGGCTCTACTCTTGCCTCTGACGACGTAAGGATCTCCATCAACCTTGCAAACCCGTAATTTTTCTTCATTTTCATGGCACGGGCACGGACTACATCACCGATCACTGCATCTTTGATGAACCAGATATAACCATCCAGTTTGCCGATCCCTGCGCCGTCTTCACTCATATCTTCAATGGATACTGTAAATTCCTGATTTTTTTCCATATTTCTATTTTACTCCGTTGTTCTGCGGATATTAGAGTCTAAGAAACGGTTAAATCCCAACCATCCCTTGATTTCGCCACCAGCATTTAATGCCTCGATCATGGTCTCCATCTTTGCATCTGTCGTATCTGCAAAATTCAGTGCCAGTGCCTCAAGTAAGGCCGGCTTCTTAGGAGAACCGTATTCCAGCTCCCCGTGATGTGCCAGGATACAGTGTTTTAACTCAACTGCAATACTTGCCGGAAAACCTTCGATCTCCTTCATACGGTCTGATATCATTTCCGTGCCAATGATGATATGGCCCAGTAACTGTCCGTCATCGGTATAATCATTTTCCGGGAAACGGGACAGTTCTTTTGTCTTACCGATGTCATGGAAAATAGCCGCTGTGATCAGCAGATCACGGTTTAACTCTTTATAATATCCTGCGTAATAATCACACAGCTTTGTAACACTTAAAGTATGCTCTAACAGTCCGCCTACAAAACCATGATGAACGGTCTTTGCTGCAGAATGGAACTGGAATGCTTTTGCAAAAGCAGCATCATCTACAAAGAAGCTGGACAGCAGGCGGTTTAAGTATGGATTCTTTACGCTCTTGATAAATGCCAGAAGCTCTTCATACATTTTTCCGATATCCCGCTTGGATACAGGCAGATAATCAGACTCTATATACTCTCCTTCTCCTGCCTTGCGGATGCGGCGTACATTTAACTGGTTGGAGTTCTGGAATAAGGTCACATCTGCTTCAATGCAAACATAATCCATGGTATCAAAGTCTCCAACACCAGGAGAATTTAAGTCCCAGATCTTGGCATCAATGGTTCCTGTCTTGTCCTGAAGGACCAGGTTGCCATATTCTTTTCCATTTTTTGTAAGCTGGATCTGCTTATTTTTACATAAATACACATCAGATACGTGCATACCTTCACGGAAGGTTTCGATATATCTCATTTTCTTACCTCATCTTTTCTAATTTTGATTTTTTCCATAAAAGAGAGCCCGGCACCTTTCCTACCTGGCTCCCACTGTTACTTCAAATTCAATCTCTTTGTACTCATCTTTTCCATTGTTTCTCTGGACTGTTACTGTAATGCGGTCTCCTACATGGAGTTTTTCCACCTGGGCCTGGAAATTCTTCATTCCCTCGATCTTAATATCATTGATCCCGGACAAAATATCACCAGGCTGAAGTCCGGCATTATAGGCAGGACTTTCGGCAGCTGCCGCGATCATATAAATACCAGATGGCATTCCATTTTTTTCCATTTCTAAAGTAACTTCCTGACCTTCAATGCCTAAATAAGGCACCTGGATCCCATTACTTAAAAGTTCCAGAGCTCCTTTATAATCAGAAATGGACATAAATGTTTTCATGCCTGTATCCACATCCTGCTCATAGCGGTCTGTGGCCCAGCCAACCAGTTCTCCCTCTGTATTAAACAGGAAAGTCCCTGCATCTGCCTTACTTTTGATATCCGCATACAGAACACGGGCATTTCCATCTGTCATCTTTACATTTTTAGCTATATAGGAAATGAAACCATAGCTGCTGGAGTGTACCATACCTGCCGGTGAACCCATGGATATAACCAGATCTCCCTGTCTGACCCCATAGGAATTTCCCAGTTTTACCGGTTTTATCTTCTCAAACTGTGCATCATCCAGTGAAGTAGCATCTACACGGATCATGGTCAGTCCCATCCGGGAGTCTGTCTGTTTTACGGCTCCAGGAAGAACGGCACTGTCTGAAAATGCAACTTCCAGAGAGTCTGCTGTCTCTATTGCTTCTGTTGGTGCCAGGATCAGAACTTCTTCTTTTCTGGCATCGATCACAACACCTGAAAACTGTCCTGTGGTTTCGATTGGGTTATCAAACCAGTCTTTTTCATGCTGGATGGAATGGATCGCAGCAATGGAACTATCTGCTTCTGATACCAGTGTCCTTAAATTTCCGTACATCTTGTTCAGATCTTCCAGAGAATATGGATATTTTTCCAGCTCTGAACGAACTTTCTCTTCTACCGGTTCTGTCTCTTCTGTTGAAGCTTCCTGAGTCTGCTGTACCGGAGCTGATGTTTCCGGTTCATCTTTCGGTATTGTAATGGAACGGCTTTCTTCTATTTTTTCCTGTCCCATTATCTTTCTGACTACCGTTTTCGTAACTGTAAAACAAACCGCCGATATGGTCCCAAACAGTACTGCACAAATAACAGTCAATATAATATATCTGACGATCTGCCTTCTTGATAACGGCTGACGCACGATCTTCTCCTGGATAAACTGCCAGGAACGCTCTTCTTTTACGTTGTCATCCTTATCTGTACGCTTATCCGCCATTGCGTTCCTCCTTGCGAAGAATCTTATTCCTATTATAAGGTTCTTCCTGCTATTATGCAAGATGTTCTATGGGATTCTTGCGCCAAAAGTGCCCGTCTTACTGGGTTTTCGCCCCGCACCACCTGAGAAATTTCCCGTAGTAAAACAGAATGTTTACTGGTATAATGTAAAGGCGCAAAGAAAAAACAAGCGCTTATTTTCCTATCACTCGGAGGAACCAACATTTATGAACCAAAAAGCCTTAAAAACTTTAGAATATACAAAGATCATCGCCCAGCTGGAGTCCCATGCGGCTTCCCCACTGGGTAAAGCCCTCTGCCGGGATCTTGTGCCATCTTCTGACCTGGAAGAAGTTCGTACCTGGCAGGCGCAGACCACCGACGCGGCTGACAGAGTCCGCTTAAAAGGCACTGTCTCCTTCTCCGGCCTGCGGGACATCGGCAGTTCTTTAAAGCGCCTGGAGATCGGCAGTGCTTTAAGCATCAGCGAACTGCTTTCTATCAGCTCTGTTCTTACAGTTGCTGCCCGTGCAAAAGCCTACAGCCGTCAGGACGTCCCGGAAAACACCTTTACACCACGTTTTCCAGGTCAGCAGCCACCGAAACAGACAGCAGCCGAGGAATATGTGCCTGACTCCTTAGACCCGTTATTCCAGGCCTTAGAGCCGCTTACACCAGTGAATAATGAGATCAAGCGCTGCATCCTTTCCGAAGATGAGATCGCTGATGATGCAAGTCCCGGCCTGTCCCATGTGCGCCGTTCCTTAAAAGCCTGCGCAGACCGTATCCATACCCAGTTGAACTCTATCCTGAACTCCCACCGTACCTATTTACAGGACGCTGTGATCACCATGCGTGACGGCCGGTACTGTCTCCCTGTTAAATCAGAGTACAAAAGCCAAGTATCCGGCATGGTCCATGACCAGTCTGCCACAGGTTCTACCCTTTTTATTGAACCAATAGCCATTGTAAAATTAAACAATGAGATCCGCGAACTGGAGATCCAGGAGCAGAAAGAGATCGAGGCTGTTTTAGCTTCTTTAAGCAACCAGACAGCTCCTCATATTGAAGAACTGCAGATGGACATGGCACTGTTAGCACAGCTGGATTTCATTTTTGCGAAAGCTGCACTTTCCCACCAGTACCGCTGCACAGCCCCAATTTTCAATGATAAGGGCTACATCAATATCAAGGACGGACGCCACCCATTGCTGGACCAGAAAAAAGCAGTACCTATCAATGTATGGCTTGGAAAAGACTTTGACCTGCTGATCGTAACAGGTCCTAATACCGGCGGTAAGACCGTTTCCTTAAAAACCGTAGGTCTTTTCACCTTAATGGGACAGGCGGGACTTCACATTCCGGCCTGGGAAGGTTCTGAATTAGCTGTATTCGACAATGTATTTGCTGATATCGGTGATGAGCAGAGCATTGAGCAGAGTTTAAGTACTTTCTCCGCCCACATGACCAATACGGTACGTATTTTAGAGGAAGCAGACTCCCGTTCCCTCTGCCTTTTCGATGAGCTGGGAGCCGGTACCGACCCAACAGAAGGTGCTGCCCTTGCCATTGCCATGCTGTCATTTTTACACAATATGAAATGCCGTACCATGGCAACCACCCATTACAGCGAATTAAAGGTATTTGCACTTACTACCCCGGGCGTGGAAAATGCATGCTGCGAGTTTAACGTAGAAACACTGCAGCCGACCTACCGCCTGCTGATCGGTGTTCCGGGAAAGAGTAATGCGTTTGCTATTTCCAAAAAACTTGGACTGCCGGACTACATTATTGAAGATGCAAAGAACCATCTGGAAGCAAAAGATGAGTCCTTTGAGGACCTGCTTACCAGCCTGGAAAACAGCCGTGTGACCATTGAAAAAGAACAGGAAGAGATCCGTTCCTATAAAGAGGAGATCGCCCAGTTAAAATCCCGCCTCACCCGCAAGGAAGAGCATCTGGATGAGCGCAAGGACAAGGTGATCCGCAATGCAACAGAAGAGGCACAGCGCATCCTTCGTGAAGCAAAAGAGACTGCCGACCAGACCATCCGCCAGATCAACAAACTGGCTGCTGACTCCGGCATTAACAAAGAATTAGAGGCCCAGAGGACCAAACTGCGTGAGCAGTTAAAGAAAACAGACGACAAACTGGCAGTAAAGGCCAAAGGTCCAAGCCAGCCTGTTTCTGCCAAGAAGTTAAAGATCGGTGACGGCGTAAAAGTCCTTTCCATGAACTTAAAAGGTACTGTCAGTTCCCTTCCAGACAGCACCGGAAACCTGTTTGTACAGATGGGTATCCTGCGTTCCAAGGTCAATATCCGTGATATTGAACTGATCCGTGAAGACGATATCAGCGCTACCTTAGGAGATGGTTCTTCCCGTTCCTACGGTGCTGTTTCCGGTGTAGGAATCAGCAAATCCAAAAAGACCTTTTCACAGGCAAAAGGCTCTAATTCCGGCTCCGGACAGATCAAGATGTCCAAGTCCTTCTCTGTTTCACCGGAAGTCAATCTGATCGGTATGACAACAGACGAAGCAGTTCCTACTATGGAGAAATACTTAGATGACGCTTATCTGGCCCACCTGCCAAGTGTACGCGTGGTACACGGAAGAGGTACCGGCGCCTTAAAGACTGCCTGCCACAAGCGTTTAAAACAGTTAAAATATGTAAAAGACTTCCGTCTGGGCGAATTTGGCGAAGGCGGAACCGGTGTTACTATTGTTACATTCAAATAGGAACATAATCTAACTTTTAGGGAGGTAAATTGTAATGGCAGAAAAACAGCGGATACTCATTGTAGATGATGATGCCAACATCGCAGAGCTGATCTCGCTTTATCTGATGAAAGAATGTTATGAAACCATGATCGTAGGCGACGGGGAAGAAGCCTTAAAGCGTTTCCCGGAATTTAAACCAAATCTGGTACTTTTAGACCTGATGCTTCCAGGTATGGACGGCTATCAGGTATGCAGAGAGCTGCGCTCCAGTTCCCAGGTGCCGATCATCATGCTTTCCGCAAAAGGTGAGATCTTTGACAAAGTCCTTGGTCTGGAACTGGGTGCTGATGACTACATGATCAAACCATTTGACTCCAAGGAACTGGTAGCCAGGGTAAAAGCGGTCCTGCGCCGTTATCAGGCTTCACCTGCAGCTGCCATCACAGAGCCGAAACAGCAGGGCGATTATGTGGAATACCCGGACCTGATCGTAAACCTGACCAACTATTCCGTCATTTACAAAGGTCATTCCATTGAAATGCCTCCAAAAGAGCTGGAGCTGTTATATTTCTTAGCTTCCTCTCCCAACCAGGTCTTCACCAGAGAGCAGCTGTTAGATCATATCTGGGGATATGAATACATTGGTGATACCCGTACAGTAGACGTTCACATCAAACGACTGCGTGAAAAGATCAAAGATCACGCCAGCTGGGCCATTACTACAGTCTGGGGCATTGGCTACAAGTTTGAAGTAAAGAGGTGATGTAATGGCCCGCTCTCTTTATTCCAAATTTGTCCTGGGCTACCTGATCTTCGGCCTTTTAAGCGTGCTTACCATTGCCACCTTTTCTTCCGGTATAACCCGGGATTATCTGATCAAGGACCGGGCAAATGCCCTTTACGATGAGGCAAATGATATTGCGGCTTCCTGCAGTCTTATGTATCAGGGCCAGCATCAGGATATGGATCTTTTTTCCACACAATTAAAAAATGTGTCCACCTATCTGCACACAGAAACATGGGTGGTCAACAAAAGCGGCGTTGTGATCATGGACAGTAAAAATGGCAGCCGCGTCCATACCACCATCCCGGATTTTGACCCCACGGCAACGGGAAACCGTTCTTATACCATCGGCACCTATTACAAGTTATTTGACCAGAATGTACTCAGTGTTTCCGCTCCTGTGACCGGCAATTACACTACGTATGGTTACGTGCTCATCCACCTTCCCATCAGTGAGATTGCAAATTCCCAGAGCCATATTTTGGACATTCTCTACATGACCTGTGCCATTATCTTTGGCCTGTCGCTGATCATCCTTGTAGTATTTACCATCACGGTATATCTGCCTCTGCGAAAGATCGCAGCCGGTGCCAATGAATACGCTGCTGGCAACTTAAACTACCGGATCAAGGTAAAGACCCACGATGAAATGGGCTACCTTTCCAATACCCTAAATTATATGTCCGATGAGCTGAATAAAATGGAAGAATACCAGCGCAATTTCATTGCCAATGTCTCCCATGATTTCCGTTCACCGCTGACCTCCATCAAAGGATATCTGGAAGCTATTTTGGACGGCACCATTCCGCCGGAAATGTATGAAAAATACTTATCCAGAGTGATTTCTGAAACAGAGCGCCTTCATAAACTGACAGAAAGCATGCTGACTTTAAACTCCTTAGATGCAAAAGGGTTTTTATCCAGAACTAATTTTGATATCAACCGGGTAATAAAAGACACTGCCGCATCCTTTGAAGGAACCTGTGACTCCAGACATATCCGCTTTGACCTTACATTTTCCGATAACATCCAGATGGTCTACGCAGACATGGGCAAGATCCAGCAGGTCCTTTATAACCTGATCGACAATGCCATCAAGTTCAGCCATGATGACTCTGTGATCTACATCCAGGCATCCAGCAAATACGAGAAGATCTTTGTCTCCGTAAAAGATACAGGCATCGGTATTCCCAGAGACAGCATTAAAAAGATCTGGGACCGCTTTTACAAGACGGATCTTTCCAGAGGCAAAGATAAACGTGGTACCGGTCTTGGTCTTTCCATTGTAAAAGAGATCATCCAGGCACATGGTGAAAATATCGATGTGATCAGTACAGAAGGGGTAGGAACTGAGTTTATCTTCTCCCTTCCAAGTTCTACCTCTTTATAAAAATTTTTAGACGACCGGCATATTTTAACTTTTCCTTACGATTTGCTCCAGAGCCCCTTTTTAAGGGGTTCTTTGCTTTAAAAAGGGGTGGAACTGTGTTATACTTTAATGAGCCAAGTAGAAAAACAAGCGGCTGCGTTAGCAGACATTTGTTTTTCCCAAAAACTGCTCTCAGGCAATTTTTTTAAAGAAAGGACGATGAATAATATGATCCGTTTAAAAAAAGTAACTGCCGTTCTTCTTTCCGCCCTTCTTGTTTCTTCCTGCATGGCACCCTGCACCTTTGCTGCAAGCAAAACAAAAGTGGGAAAGATCAATCTGACCATTGACACGGACATCCGTTCCGGAAGCAGCGGCGGCGAAGTAGAAGTAACTCCTACCGGTGACAACACAGAATATTTCTACATCGACTCCGTGGAAGTTACCAATGACGAAGGAGATGACTGGAGCAAGTCCAATCCACCGGAAGCTGAGATCCGCATTGGTCTGGAAGATGAAGATGAATATACCTTCTCCGGTTCCAGTTCCAGCAACTTTAAGCTTACCCTTGCAAGCTCTATTAAATCCCGTTATGACAAGGTAGAATATGTAAGCGCAAGAAAAACAGACGGCGGCGCTACCATCATCCTGAACATCCGCCTTGTATTTGATAAAGATGCTGATATGAGCAATGCGGCTGCACCAGGCAGTGTAGAATGGAGCGCTTCCTCTGAAGGTACTGCAACCTGGGGCGATGTTTCTTCTGCCAAATATTTCCAGGTACAGCTGTATAAAGACGGTAACCTGGTAACACCTCCAGATGGTTCCGCTTCCACTGTTTCCGTATATGGAACCAGCTATGATTTCTCCAGCTGGGTAAGCGCAGGTTCCAAATACACCTTTAAAGTACGTTCCGTAAAAGCCAGCAACAACGCAAAGAGCAAATGGGTATCTTCCAGCTCCTGGACCCCAGGCTCCAACACTTCCGATAACAATAATACCAACACCTTCCCAGAAGGCTGGCAGAAAGCTGCTGACGGCATCCGCTGGTGGTGGCAAAATCCAGATGGTTCCTACCCTGCATCCCAGTGGAAGGAAACAGATGGAAAATGGTACTATTTCGATGCGGAAGGCTACATGGCTACCGGATGGATCAATGTTGGCGGCGTAGATTACTGCCTGGCTCCTGACGGCGCCCTGTATGTAAGCTGCACTACACCAGATGGCTACAATGTAGACGCAAATGGTGCATGGATCCACTAATTCATTGCTGCGTGCTTTGCACTCCCGCAATTCAATTACATATGACCACAAAAAACCCGCTGAGTCGATCACATCAGCGGGTTTTTCTTTATTTCAAATTTTCTTTATTTCAGTTTTTATTTATTCCAGATTTTAATTTTCTTCTACAGCACCAGTCTTGCAGCTCCATAAATACCTGCGTCATTTCCCAGTGTTGCCAGTCCTAATTTTGCCTTGTTTTCAGAGATTGGGGTAAAATGATCATAATCCTTCTGGATCATATCGATCAGGAACTGTCCTGCCTTTGAAACGCCGCCTCCGATAACGAAAATCTCAGGATCAACGGTCAGAGCTACCTGTGCCAGTGCAAGTCCCAGATAATGGCTGACTGTCTTCATAACTTCCAGAGCCATCTCATCTCCTGCTTTTGCAGCGTCCAACACATCCTTAGCACTTACATTATCCCCAAATTCACGAAGGGCAGAAGGCTTGTCAGATTTTGCCATGGTCCTTCTGGCTTCTCTTGCAATTCCAGTTGCGGAACTTACCTGCTCTAAGCAGCCTACACCGCCGCAGTTACAGTGTTCCCACTCATCATCCCGTACATGGATGTGACCGATCTCACCGCCAAGGCCATGTTTTCCTGCAATGATCTTCTGATCCAGGATCACGCCGCCGCCAACACCGGTTCCCAGTGTGACCATGACCAGGTCAGAGTAGCCTTTTCCGCCTCCCTGCCACATTTCGCCAAGGGCAGCTACATTGGCATCATTTCCGCTCTTTACAGGAATTCCATCTAAAAGGCGGCTTAACTCTTCCTGTGGGTTTAAGTCGCGCCATCCCAGATTGACACATACTTCCACGTATCCATCTGGCATAACAGGTCCCGGAACGCCCATTCCGGCTCCTGCAACATCTTTCTTCAGATCCAGTCCCTTTTCATCCAGTTTTTTCCGGATGGATGCAGCTACATCCGGAAGAATGTTCACACCGCCGTCTTCTTTGCGGGTCTTTACCTCCCATTTGTCCAGTAATTCTCCTGTTGTCTCAAAAAGACCAATCTTTACACTGGTTCCTCCTATATCAACACCGATGCATTTCATCCCCATGGTATATATCCTCTCTTTCTTTTATTTTACCGTAAACTTACGCCCCACGCATTTGCGCTCTACTGCCTGCTGTCGCAGGCGGTTCGTTCGTTAATGGTCTACTTTTACTTTAACCGGATCTCTTCCATTTTCTGTGTTCCCAACACAAGAAGAGTTCCAGGGAAACGTCCGGACAATACTTTTGTCACTGTAAAATCAAAACTTCCGCTGAATTTTTCCGTTCCCGCCATGTTGTAAACACAGCAGGAATTATCATTATACAGTGTGACCAGATCTCCATCTATATCAAATCCTGTATACTGGTAACTGAACGTAGTCTCAAAAACCTGGCTGCCATCAGGGCGGTAGACCCGAAGACAATATGGATCCGCACCTTCCCCGTTGTCCGTTATCACACCTGCATACTTGTCAGTATAGCTGATGCTGCGCACATTTTCATCTAACAGGATCTGATTGACAGATTCCGGAGAAGTTTCCACTCTGGTGGAGAAAAACTGCAGCCCCTTGTCTGTAAAGATCACTGCATGGCTTTCATCCATAAAACGGACTCTGCCGGCCATAGCATCGCTCAGATCTTCCGGAAGGAAAACTCCAACCACTCGCTTAGGATCATTTTTTCCAAGACCAAAGTTATAAAATACAATCTTGTTTTTGATCATTCCCTGATCCAGATACATAAAAGAAGTGATCCACTGGGTGCCTCCCGGTGAAAGGCTTACATCCACCGGATATCCATCTCCTGAAAGAAGGGATTTTACATAAATATCCAGAGCGCTTCCGTCTTTTTTATAAAGATAAATATAACTTGCTTTGGAGTCTTCCTGTACAGAGGCTACCACTCCTTTTGCAGATACAGATAAGGACAAAATAGGCAGCGCCGTGGTTGCCTGACCCTGGCAGCCGCTTCTGTCGCAAATATAAATGGAATTTCCCTGTTTGTCCCCAATGGCAGCAAATTCGCCGTTGACAGAAACAAAGGGGGATTTCATTTCATAACTCTGGATCCAGATGGTCTTTCCCCTGCCATCAATATAAGAAGCTCCGTCTTTGGTGTATTTGATCACCCCATCACCAAAGTCTACATACTCGCAGAAACTTCCCTCTCCTTTTACTGCTGCTTCCTGATTTTCCTCTGCCAGGCTCTTCTCCCACACGACCTGATAATCGTAAAAGGAATGATAACGGTCATAATAATAAATACCAAAAGCAGCACCTCCTAAGAGCACTGCCACAACTGCCAGAACAGCCAGTCGCTTCCTGACTGTCTTTTTATGAGCATTGCGGATCGCCTGTTCACTTTCCTCTTCCGTCTGATACCTGGGAGGAACGATCTGACGCCGCAATTGTCTTTTTTTATTTTCACGGTTCATTAAACTGGAATTATCCATCCTTGTCTCCTGTGAAATGTTCTTTTCTTCATACTCGCTTAAGTATACAACATTTCACAGGAAAAATCGACAGCCAATCCTTGCAAAACAAAAAATCTCCGTCCTGATATATCTTAAGGAAGAAGCAGCTTCTGACCTGCATAAATACTGTTTTCATCTGTCAGGGAATTGATCTGGCAGATCTCCTGAAGTTTTCTGATATTGTGGTATTCCTTAAAACAGATCCCGTACAGCGTTTCCCCTTCTCCTACTACATATACTTTGTAAGAAGCCTCTGCATTGGCTGCCTGGGCCTGGGTGGTCTGGGCGGCAGTCGTCTGTGCCGGTTCTGATGTTGTCTGGACTGGTGGCACTGTCTGATCCGGCGTTTCCTTGGTTAAAGAAGCTTCCACTGTCCCTGCAGTAGATCCCCCTGGTGCCATTGTCTCCGGAATTACCTCCACTGGCGTTTCCCCGGTTGTCCTGTTTCCCGCAACAGAAGAAAGATTTCCCCTGGCTTCACGGATCACTGCTTCCGGATCTACAGAAGCCACCACCTGTTCCATTTCATGAAGCCGTTTATAATTATTAAACATGGCTACACCGCCTGCCAGCACCATGACTGCCAGCACACTGCAAAGCCCGGAAAGTACACTGACCGCACTTCTCTGGCGCACAGCCGCTGTTTTATGCTCGTCCATTTTCTTTCTGAAATCCCGGATCGCCCGGTCATCGGTCTTGCTTTCTTCCCGCAGGATATCTTTCCTTGCGATCATATAATCCTGCATCATCTGGTTGCGCTCATAGTAAATACTGTATCCACGCAGCTGGTAAAAACCATCGGAAGAGGTAATATAAATAGCTTCTTCCCCGTCCAGTCCACTGTTTAAATACATCAGCTGGTTTTTCCCTGTAAAATACTGGCTGTGCTGCCTCCAGTAATTTAAAGGGCTTAAGGTAACCCCTTCTCCGGCGCACAAAAACCAGCCCTGGACTGTTCTTCGTGGGAACATGGTCTCTACCTGCTGGTATGCCTTTTTCCACGCTTCCTCTGTAAAGACCACCTTTTCCCCTTCCTGGGAAAGGATCTCCATTTCCATTGCTCCATCTACAAACACATAAGGCATGTCCTCATGGATCTCCCGGTTGCCAAGGAGCAGTCCTACCCTCAGGTTCTGGCCTGCCGTAGGCTTTAACCGTTTTAAATATGTATTTACATAATCTTCCACATAAAGCCGCAGCACTGTATCGCGTTCCCCGATCTGCCGGATGTTCTTTGGCAGTTTGGGATAAAGTTCATATAATTCGCCCATATTTTAACACCCCTTTTGCTGTTCTTATCTGTTTACGTTCTCACCTAAGAGTAGCAAAAGGAATGCAAAAATTTTGTCATATTATGGCTGTATTTTCCCAAAATCGTTCGACAAGGGTAATGCTTTCGCAAATGCAGTCTGCCATTTTCATTACCATGGAAAGACGCACACTTTGTAACATCACCGGATCATGGCTTCCGGGACCTCCCACGATCCCTGTTATGGAAATGTCTCCTACTTCCATCAGTTCTTTGGAAACTCCCAGCCCCGGTTGAAGAGCGCCTTTCCCCAATGTTGCAAATCCAACGTGATCCGGACTTCCCACAGAAGCATCTATGGCCACGATCACATGATCCGGAAAATGAGTACGGATATAAGCTGCATAAACTTCCAGGTTCATAGCATGGACCGGTTTGTCTAACGTCCCGATCACAGCTGCTTTTTTTAATCTGCATTTTCGCAGCTTATGACCTACCAAAGGCCCCAGACTGTCTCCTGTGGAACGGTCCGTTCCAATACAGAGAAATATCACTCCGGCCTTCTGTTTTTCCGCCATTGCCTCTGCGATCAGCTGGTTTAAATTTACGGCAAACCGCTCCGCTTCAAACTCTCCCATTGTATCATAATAAGAAATCTCGTTCCTTCGCTGTACCCGAAAAGACTTCCACAATCTCATTGCCAAGTTCTCCACCCCGGTATCTGTTTACTATAAATGATAAATACTTTACCTGTTATCCTGTAACTGGTTTCGTTTTTATAGTATAGGCGGGGAAAGTTGGTTTTATTCTTTTCAGATACAAAAAAGAGCCTTCCATTGCGGAAAGCCCTTTTCTCATCCTGAATTTGATCAATCAAATAATTTCTCTTTATAAACTCCGGCATCGATCAGACCCTTGATTGCGTCTACAACTGCCTGCTTGTCCTCTTTGTAAGTAACACCAAACCACTTATCTGGTGTATCCAGAACGCGGACTTTTGCCTTGCCTTCATGTACTAATTTGTCGATGATCTTTGGAAGCAGGTATTCTGCCTTGATATCACCTGGCTTTAAGCTGTCTAAGAATTCCGGGAAGCCCTTTTCCAGCTCATTTAAGAAGCTTACTGGAAGTCCCCACATATTCATGGAAACAAGCTGCTCTGGCTGAACCTTTACAGGATTTCCTGCTTCGTCAGCTGCATGAAGTCCATCTTCTATCATACGGATATCATAAGTCTCAGTTACTTTCTTTAAGATACCGTTTTCCTCTTCGCAAACGCCTCTGGTAACAGCGCCGTTGTCGCTGAGGGTATTCTTTAAAATGAAACCGCCCATGCAGATGTCATATACATCGCCATCTTCTGTCATTTCATTTACCATATATTCATGGATCTTGCGGAAGCCTTCTTTTCCGTAGTAATCATCTGCATTGATTACCAGGAATGGGCAGTCGATCAGTCCCTTTACCATAAGAACTGCCTGGCCGGTTCCCCATGGTTTAGTACGTCCTTCTGTTACTTCATATCCTTCTGGAAGAGCATTTAATTCCTGGTATGCATAGATAACAGGGATCTGCTTTTCGATCCTGTTTCCGATGATCTCCTTAAAGTCTTTCTCCAGATCCTTACGGATAATAAATACTACTTTATTAAATCCGGCTTCGATAGCGTCATGAATGGAATAATCCATGATGATCTCACCATTCGGGCCAACCGGCTCCAACTGCTTGATGCCGCCTCCAAAACGACTGCCAATTCCTGCTGCCATGACAACCAGTGTTACGTTCTTCATTTGTGTTCTCCTCCACCAATATTTTATTACACCGTTTCCTCCAAAAGATTTGTACTGGCTTTTACCCGATTGTTTTTTGCTTTGCAAAATTTGTTGTATTCGCTTCCGCGAATCGCATGGGTATTTGCCTTATACACAATTCTGTAATGCAAGGTATATGCCTTCAAATCTTCCCGCAAATGCTTTTCTGTCTCTTCCAGCTGCTGCAACGCTTTTAAAATATGAGTCCCCTTTAACTCAATCAGATAAGCATTCTTTTTATCATCATTCAACAATAAAAAATCACATTTCTGTACCGCCTTATCTACGATCACACCACCATCAATCTGATAATGCCGGACCAGATTTCGCTCCGGATTATGCGCCCGATGTTCACATCTGCTTTTCGTATCCCTGGAAATAATTTTCTTTTGCCTCTCTTCACACAAAGAGTGTGCGTTGTCCAACATCATATGTTTATTCTCCCATGTCAATCTGAAGAAGCTGGTCCATCTGATCATTGATTTCCATCGAGATTCCATCAATTACACTGTTCTGAATCAATGGTTCCGAATCGTCCATAATGTTATTCAATGTTCCTTCCCGGACATAATAAGCTGCCGTATGCTCCGCATGCATCTGTCGCTCTTTTGCAATAATTTTCTCAACAGACTCAGGGTATTGCTCACTTAATGCTCCTGCATACATCAGATTATTGATGGATCCTAATATATAAGGACTATGCGTTGTTACAAGCATACAATTTCCTGCATTCAGGAACAGGCCCATCGCTTCCGCCACGCGGCTCTGCGCCTCCGGATACAAATGTGATTCCGGTTCTTCCAAAATCAAATATATTTTCCGATTCTCCAGCACATAATAAAACAGCAGATTTAAAATCCAGATTACTTCCTGCTGACCGGAAGAACTGTAATTTAATTTCACATACTGATAATCATTTACAAATAAACGTTCTTCTCCACCCGCATACTGATATTTTCCCTTTAAAATACTGTCGATTGTCTCCATCAGTTTTGTAATGATATCTTTCTTCAGCGGTATTGTGGTTGTAAACAACTTATTGTAGTACATCTCCCGCATACCATCTGAAAATAACGGTTTCAGACGCAAGATGCGCTCCATATAATTTTGAGTACAATAGTCAATACTCTTTTTCTGACCATCATCCATTGCTGATAAAATATAATTCAACTGACTGGTCAGCAATGTAATCAGGCTCCGACCAGCCGGAATGTAAACCGTCTCAAAATCATCCTGAAATACATCTTGCAGCATCTTCAAAACCTGTTCCCGCTCATACTCTTTTTCATTCAAGCTGTTTAGCAACTGCAAAATATCATCCGAAAATGCAAATTCAATATAATTCTGAATCCCAGAATAGGTACTTTTCTTTAATGAAAGGTTGATATAGGTGTTCTCACCAAATTGATAAAACATGCACATGTCCATGCTCATACTCCAGCTGGAACCAAACATCTGCATAAATTTCCCACGCAGATACTTTTTCAAAGAGTGGGACAAGTCCCCATTTTCTGCTCCCGATAACTTTTCTCTGCTGTACAATGACAGGCAATCATCCTTAATGGTGCGGAAAAAGAAAATTGCTTTTGCAATCGTGCTTTTTCCTGATGCCTGTGGACCTGTCAGTACGCAAAACTTTTTCAAGTCCATACGGCAATGATTTATTGGACCTAAATTGTTGATTTCGATTACAGCCATATTGATTTCCTCTTTATAAACCTTGTTTTAAATACTTGTGTAAATGATTTTCGAATTATAATTTACATAAGCGAAAGTTTTGATTTTAGGCGTAGTTTCTTATGGTTTTCCATAAATTCTTATTTAAACTTAGATAGTATTTTTTAGTTGACATCATCTCCATCACATAATAGCTTACTTAATTGTTCCGCTATTTCATCTGGCGTCATAAACATCGTATTCATTGCCATTTTACCAGCTAACGTAGGACTAAATTGCCGCACTTCTTGTTTAGTAATATTATGCCAAATAGGAAGAATTAACTTTCCGCCATTAGATTCCCTTTGAAAAAGACCTTCCAATTCATAGTTTGTCCAATATTTTCCAACATAACTGCGCGATAACACAACAACACCGAATTTTGATCTTTTTAAGCCTTTATCTATTTCCGCCCTGATACTATCTCCCCATTTTATTGAGACAGTATCATACCATACCTTAAGATGAAATTTCTGCTGTAAAATATCCACAAATTCATCTGCGAAACTTTCTTTATCTTCTATTGCATGCGAGACGAAAACATCATATTCCACCTCTGTTTCTGAATCGAATATATTTTTTTTACTTTTCGTATCAGTCTCTGCTTTCTGAATCTTTTCTGTTAACTCTCTAATCTGACGTTCATAAACCTCCTGCATACTTTTCTGTTGCTTTTCTGTTTTTTTCGCCTGCGCCAATTCTTCTTTCTGTAACTTTCCAACTGCATCTATCCGACGTTTTCTCTTATCGGCCAATTTTTGATTCACTGATGCCTTATCCGAAATAATTTTTGAAAGTTCCTTTTGATAATTCTCAGCTTGTCGCATCTTAGAGCTCAACGTACTTTGAGATGTATTCTTTGTAATACTACGATTGATATCCCCAATTTTCTTGGTTTTATCAGCTTCTTTTTTCACCAAATCAGCCATTTTCTTTTCTAAATCAGCAATTTCTTTATCAATTTGATTGACTGCCCTTTGGGCCTGCTCAACACTCATAAATAACCTCCGATGCTTTAAAAATGTACTCAAAAATAAATATCCCAATAGCAATTTTCCCGACCGCTCCACCACGAGCAATCGGGAAATATAAGTTAATTCTATTCTATCAGATTTTATCTTTTTTTGATACACGAAAAACAAATAATTTACTGAATATATAATTCGCTACAGTAACTATCACCTGCACCACCAGTTTAGCCAGCTTATCATTCAAACCGCATAATGTTACCATAACAAACATAATTGCCATGTCCATAAACAACGTGAGCATTCTTGAAGAATAAAACGTAGCCGCTTCCTGCAGCCAGTCCTTACGCTTGCTCTGAAACACGTATATGCGACTTGTAATATATGCAAATGTAACTGCTGCAACCCAAGATAACACATTGGCAGCCTGTAACTGTAAAGCACTCTGCGGATTCAAAAATGTCAATACGCAGGCATAATAAACACCAAGGCTTACCACTGTGGTTAATACCCCTACAATCAAATACCTGATAATTTCTTTATATTGTTCTTTCATCTTTTTCACTCTATTCTCAAAATATGCATATTAATCACTTTATTTTTCCAGTCAAATTTTTAAATCAACCATTATTATTTTCTTCTCTCCTCGATTTTTTCGAATTGTCATCATTTTTCTTGCGCGATTTGATAAATATATCTATCATTCTCGTAGTCATGATCATGACAAATACAATCACCAGTAACACTATAGGGACCCATAAAATAGGATTCTTATCAAATGGGAACCAAAAGCTTCTTGAAATTTCATTTTTCTCATTGCGAAAAACCAAAGGCAATATGGTGGAACACAACGCACCTACTAATACTGTCATTCCAGCCGCCAGCATAGATACAAATGTACTCATCTGATCCTGCATTTCTGTCCTATATGTCACTAATGCATCAAAAACTACATCTTTATTTTGAATATCTTTATTTTGAATGACATTTTTCTTATATTGTGCAAGCGAAGTCATATATTCATTCTTTTTTTCATTAGAGACGTATACATCACTGATAATTTCTCTAATCAATTCTTCACAGTAAGAACCAACCGAATACATATCTTTTTCATCTACACCAAATTCACGGGCAAGTGAAGATATCAATGCCTCGAATATATCAATTGTTGGCAATCCCTGATCTGCAATATAAGGTTTTAATGAATTAATTACAGTATGATTTTCATTTTTAACTTGTTTATAATATTCTGTTTTTCCCTTCTTATCCATCATCCATTTTGTTAAAAAGAAGACAAGTATACCACTTATTATTCCTGTTGATATGCCAACAAACCATGTATTTTGAAAAATCTGCATTTTATTTTCTCTTACCTATTCTCTAAGTCATCAACCACCAGTTCAACTGGTGGTTTGATATTAGCCCTCAAAAGGGCTATGTTACTGCTCGCCCCAAAGGGCGATATCGCAAGCACTATTGCTGGCAACCGATATAAAGCGGTACTACTCGAATCTTCTTTTCTTGATTCTTCTGCTTGCTCTTTCATATACTTTTGAACAGCTTCCTCTGTAATATTGCCGATTGTCTCGACATAATATCCTCTCGCCCCAAAAGCTTTATCTCATTTACTTTGCAATTCTGGATGTCTGTCGTAAATCATTAACGTGCTTTTTCCTTTTAAATATCCCATGAAACCTGAGATACTCTCTTTTGGCGGAATTGCTACACTTAAGTGCACATGATCCAAGCATACTGCACCTGCTATGATTTCCACTTTTCGGTATTTACACAATGTGCTTAGAATTTCTCGCACATCACTTCTCAACCTTCCATACAATACCTTTTTTCTGTACTTCGGTATAAATACTATATGATACTGGCATTTCCATCGAGTATGTGATAAACTTCTATTGTCCGTTTGGACCGCCTCCTTTGATTTTGAGTTTGGCTTGCGACACCATTCTCATCATATCACAGGAGGCTTTATTTTGTTATCCTCACCGTTTCAACTTATTCCATTCTCCCCAGCATAGCTGGGGGATTAGACTTTTCATTTAATTCTCTTCACCTTTTCCCCATTACTCTCTGCAACAATATAGTGCGGCCTGTGCTTTGCCTCATTGTAGGTCTTTGCAATATACTGTCCCATAATGCCCATGCTGAACAGTTGAATTGCTCCAATAAAAATAATCACGCACATGGTAGATGCCCATCCGGCAACTGGATCACCGAAGCATAACCGTCTGACAATCACAATCACCATCATAATGAAAGCGATGAATGTCATTCCAATTCCAGCCCATGAAGCAATGCTGAGTGGCGCCTCTGAAAAATTAATGATGCCATCAATCGCGTACTTAAATAACTTCCAGAAATTCCATTTTGTTTCACCTGCAACCCGTTCTACATTCTTAAATGGCAGCCAATACGTTTTAAAACCAATCCAGCCAAAAATACCTTTAGAAAAACGGTTGTATTCTCCCATGGCTACGATTGCATCTACCATTTCACGCTTCATTAATCGGAAGTCCCGTGCACCATCCACAATATCTGCATCTGATATTTTATTAATGAGCTGGTAAAACTTTCTGGCAAACCAGGAACGAATTGGCGGTTCTCCATCTCTGCTTATCCGGCGTGTTGCCACACTGTCATAATCTTCTGTTTCCAGAATTTTGACCATCTGCGGCAATAATGCGGGCGGATCCTGCATATCTGCATCCATAACTGCCACATAGTCTGCATCGGCATTGGAGAATCCCGCATACATCGCCGCCTCTTTTCCGAAGTTTCTTGAAAAAGAAATATATGTAACATTTTCATTCTTCGCCGCAAAATTTTTTAAGATTGAAAGCGTATTATCTTTTGAACCATCATTCACAAAAATCAATTCATATTGACAATTCATTGTAGTTACAACTTTCATAACCTCTTCATAAAAAATCGGAAGTGCTTCCTGCTCATTGTAGCAAGGAACAATCAGCGCTACTTTCATAATCCACCTTCTCTACCAGTACTTATATTTTCCTGTCCTTATTTTTCGTGCTTCCTAACGTGTTAATTCATAAGCTTTGCATCTCGACTCAAATAATGGTCTCCATGCCCGATACCCGGCAGCATTACAAACCCTGTTTAAAATTTCTTTCTGATCAAAAGACTCATCAACATAAACAATCAGATTCTTTTTGTCTGGATCCAGCTTTTCAGCTAATGACTCAATACGATCCGGAACTTCCGTAAATACACGCCCCATATTTTCCAATTCCAGAGCATTTCCTACCAGCTTATAATAATCCCAGGTAATATACAGACAATCCTCACCTACATGCTCTTTCATAATATTTACATTGTTCACATAGCTTTTATACAGATACTGTACGTGCTTTCCGCTTACTCCAAATATGGAAAAAACAGCAGCCATTATCAGCGCAGTAGCGAATGCAGTGTTCTTTGAGCCCCAGTAATTTACAATCTTAAATACAAAATAGAACATCAGCAATGTTAATTCCGGGTATATGCCAAACACATATCGGTCAACCTGATATGGAGCTATCTTTAGAATAATCACAAAATAACTCACACTGACAAAAAGCACACACCCAACTGCAGAGATTTCTCTTTTAAGAGTCTCATCTATCTTCTCCAATGCCATTCTAAATGTCTGCCCATTACCAGTTCTTTTTCTCACCCAGCTGATTAACGTACACAGACCACATACCATAATCACTATTCCTAATATATTTTGAGAATTTGCAAATAACTGTTCTCCTATAATAGTCCAATATCGTTTTGCATTTCCAAGAATATCGCTTAAGTTGAATAAATTATGAACTGCCTCATTCCCTCGCTGTCCAAAAAACAGCTTTATATAAGCCACTGGAAATGTCAATGCCACCAACAGTAAACTGATAAACATCGTAACACAATATTTTATCAGCGTTTTTCTTTTTCCCGTCCACAATAAATAAAAGAAATAAAATGCTGCTGTAAAAAAAGCAATTACAAAAAAATAATAATGGCTCATATACCCTAAATAAGCAATCAATATTAAAATCAACCAATCTCTCGACTGTATTTTATCTTCCGTAATCCATTTCACATGTAAATTGAATAATGTCAATACCCATACTGTCAATAACACATACATGCGAATATAAATCACATTACTGATTGCCCCCGCACTGAAGCCATATGCTATCACAGGAATCAAAGCCAGCCACTCACTTTTAAATATCCGTCTCGCTAAAGCAAACAACAAATACATGGACACTGCAAAATAAACAATATTTGGAATAATCCCATACCATTTACTAAATGTATTTGGAAAAAGTGATGAGATTGTATGTAATACCATATAAAACAGCGGAGGATGATAATCCTGCGTCTGATTGTACACGACTGATCCATATCGAAACCGCTGTTCTGGGAGCACTTCCAAATAGTCCCGGAAATATTCTCCCGATACCCAACGTTCTTCTAAGGCATCATCCGAATATACATGCGGATGATAATAGCTGTTAGCCAGACCATATGACCACAACTCATCCACAAAATATCCTTGTTTTGCATTTCCAAAATAAATCATACATACAATCTGCAATAACAGTATTACACCAAATGCAATCTTGTTGTAACTCTTGCTTTTCATAGTTCTCCTCTTAAGCTACAGTTCCAGATACTTCTTCCAGAACTCTACGGATGTCATCTGTTTTTTATTTTCGCGATATTTTTCTTCTACTGCAGCCCTTGTATTTTTGTACTCAGCCAAAATCCTCTTGCTCCGTTTATTTAACTCCCGATATTTGTCTTTACTAAATACCCGCATACTTCCCATCTGCAAATGCGGATTCACTGCCAGCAGTTTTTTATACCAAAAGTTATGTTCCGGTGAATAAAACCAGTCAAACGCAACAATTCCCGGACCTTCCTTCAAACGGCTTTCCGAACAAAACCGATGACCATTGTAGGTGATGCGATACAGCCATTTACGCAAAAAAGTTCTTGGCGGATCCTGATACACCTCATCTAAATCGATATCCAGATCAGAGAATTCCCGCAGATCAACCATCTTCTCATTCTTCTTACTCTTCTCTTTCATGATCTGCTCACCCAGATCCTGCATAATAAACTCCGGACCTTTTAAGAAATCCTCTATCGCATCCAGAATTAATTCTGCTCCATTGTAATCCAGGGACAGCATACGGGCACGAAACAATTTTGTCATACGATTCATGAAATCCACATTCTGACATACCTCACTCACAGCCTGTAGAATCAGACTGTTTCTATGAACCTGATATAGTTCCATAGAAGCATTAAACTTATATGTGAAGCCCATATGCCAGATGCAGATTCCATTCATAGTAATAAATTTTGCATGATTTCTAAGACTGAATTCTACATCGTCACCACGAATAAATAGCGGCAGTGGAAGTCCATTTTGCTTAATCATCTTCATAGGAATACAGCAGAACCACCATCCTGCATACATATGCTGGCGATCCAGATATTCCTGATTGCATTCCAGAATGTCCCGCAACAATGTATGATCTAACTCATTTTTCTGCGGACCATAAGAACCGTCTGCATGTACAAATCCAACATCTTCATGTTGAATATTCATCTCTTCATAGCAAAGCATTGCCCCACTGACAAAGTATTCATCAAATTCTGGCTTTAACATACTCAGCAGATAATACATTCGTCTAATACTTTCCGGCAGTATAATCACATCGTCGTCCATAAGAAGAACATGGGTAATATCCTCTGGCTGCTCCATGGATTCAATCATACCACGTGTAAAACCACCGGCGCCACCCACATTCTTATTCGGATGAATTGTAATTTTATCTGAATTCCACTGCTCCGGCACCAGTGTTCTTCCATTGTCAATCACATGAATCCATAAATGATTCCTGATCTCATCATCACTATTCAATAACTCATTCTGCAGTAATCTCAAATTTGACTGGATAAATTCTTCTTTTTTGAAAGTTGTTGTTGCAATAGAGAGATTCACTACTCTACAATCTGATTCAGCAAAGCAACCCTCATACCAGCCACCAAACAATTTACAATCTGAATCCGTTTCAACTTCAAATGCCAGCAACGCACCATCCGAAGCCGGATAATCCATTACAATCTCACCAGATTCATTAAAAACATAGTTCTGCTCTGCCAACACTGTCTTGGCCGGACTATGCACATCCAGGGTATAACCAACCAGACGAACCTTGCCTTTTCCCTGCAGCTGTAAATGTAGTTTTACTGCCTGCAGATTCGTATACTTCTTCCATTTATGCAATGAGAATGCATTTAAATATGACATAAAATCTGCCACTCGATATTTCGGCAAACACAAAATACCCTGTTCCGCATCATATCTCATTCTCTCACCACGATAAAACAAATTCCATTGTGTCTCAAATTTATTTCCTGTTGGGAACAACAGATTCTGTAACTTCAAATACATGCGCTTACTACCTCACACTATTTTCTTTATATTTAATTTCTAATATACGCCTTATCTTCTACAGCATTTTGGCTCTTCACGCTTTGCCTTACATCGAAATAATAATATAAATAATTTCTGAAAATAATCATATACTCTTATTATCCTAAAATTCTCACAGCCTTTTTGCAATTCGCAATTTTCACTGTTCCAAGTTCGCCACCAAATTCTCCATCTAAAGTCCAACGTATCGGCTCAGACTGAATCTCTAAATAATCGGCCTGAAAATACACAAACATCGAATTATGAATATTTTGGCCCAATAAATCTACTACAATTTGCTGTAATTCTAACAAACCACAGGGCATTTTTATCAAAAACACTTCAAATTTACCATCATCCAATTTCACCAAATCACTAAGCGGATTCTTAAAACCACCTATGGAAAGAGAATTCATAATAAATCCCATACAGAATTGACCTTCTATCTGCTGATCCTGATTATGTAATTTCAAATGATAAAATCTAATATCTGTAATTTTCTGAATACCACTCAGAATATACGCAAAATGGCCCAAAATATTTTTCATCGGTTGTGATGTAGAATAAGATACTTCTGTCAAACTGCCAAAAGCCGCTACGTAAACAAAATACTGATCGTTAAATCTTCCTATATCCACTGTTCGCGCAACTCCCAAACAACTTCTTTGTAGAGCTTTCTCGAAATCATCTGTATATCCTAGCGTACGCGCATAATCATTTGTTGAACCCATAGGAAGATATCCCACCGGCATTTTACAACCTAATTTCATATACTGTGACAAAACACTATTTAGCGTTCCATCTCCACCAGCACATACTAGAACATCTACCGTAGATGTTTCCAATAATTCTGAAAAACAATTTATTTGTTTAATCGGTAATAATGTAACAATAAAATTATTTTCTTGATAAAAATTCACGATTGAATACAAACGTTCTTTCAACTGAGCACGTCCAGATTTTTCATTAAATATA
>ERZ773162.872-NODE-872-length-29460-cov-3.170787_pt1 | contig 29460 bp, 39 predicted proteins | sample MGYA00511113_ERZ773162 | MGnify/ENA primary metagenome ERZ773162 (study PRJEB29015, sample SAMEA2737807) | human gut metagenome | biome: human gut; feature: human-associated habitat; material: faeces | place: China | collected 2012 ... | reverse complement strand
TGTTTATTGATAATACTTTAAGATATGGCGAAATTGAACTTAGATAAAATAAAGGAGAATAACATTATGGAAGATAACAAAATAAGCATTATAACATGTGAATCGGGAGATTGGACAATCCTTCGATATGAGGATTTTGAAAGAAGTGGACATAGAATTGAGTTAGAGGATATTGAAGATTTGTTAAAATATCTTGGATATGAAGTAGAGTACAAAGAGATTTCAGATGAAGAAATGGAGGAGTTAAATTAAATGAATATTGGGCTAATGTATGACGCTATTGATGTAATTGAGACATTGTGTGATTGTATAAGAGACACTCCAGCAAGTTGCGATGCATGTTACTTAAATGAATATCCTGAAACATGTAAAGCCAATAGAGTTATTGAGAAGTTTGAAAATGCAAAAGCTAAAAACGACTAACGAAATATGTTTTTCAATGGACTACATTAATACATAAAATGGAGAAATAAAAATATGAAGTGTTTAATAACATCGGCAACGCTTATGGGCGGGAAATGGATACTTGAGAAATATCCTAATTTAAATAACTATCAGCCATCTATAGATGAATGTTTTATATACAATTACATTTTCGATGGCTTTGGTACTCAGGACGTTATTATTGTTGAAATTAATGATTTATGTCAATTAATTGATGACTTCAAAGAAGGTGTTATTATACTCTCCCGTGAAAATGATGGCTTTGAATACGACGACTTATTTGAAAAGTACAATATTAAATATCACATAATAATTTATGATGATTATATAGAGTAAATTATAGTTGTCAAACGAAAGGGATAAAATGAACAAAAAATACAACATTATCTATGCAGACCCTCCATGGGATTACGGCAATACCAAAAATCTTAATGGTGAATTTTGGGGAATTGCAGACAAACACTATGATGTAATGAAGTTTAAGGATTTGTGTGAATTACCCGTAGAAAATATTACCAAAGATGATTGTTTTCTATTTTTATGGGTTACGTCACCGTTCTTAGAAAAAGGATTTGAACTTATTAAAGCGTGGGGCTTTAAATATGCAACGGTTGGATTTGTATGGGTAAAAATGAAAAATGATATGTCCGAAGTTCGTAAAGACGGATTGGGCAAGTATACGATTTCAAATGCTGAATATTGTCTGATTGCTCGTAAAGGTAAGTATTGGAGAAATGCAAGAAATGTACAGCAGATTATAGAATATCCAAAAACAGAGCATTCGGAAAAACCAAAAGAAATAAGAGATAGAATCGTTTCATTGTGTGGTGATTTACCAAGAGTAGAATTGTTTGCAAGAGATTTATGTAAAGGTTGGGATTCTATTGGCAATGAAATAGATGGTAAAGATATTAGAGATGTTATAAAATAGATTAATTTTAATTCAACAGAGCAATTCTGCTCAAACTTTCCGGAAACAAATAGAGAATATATTATTGTAGCTACAAAACAATATTTCATTAAGAAAGGATAAGAATGTTCACAGTGAGTAAACCTGCGCAGGTACTAATTAAAGGTGAACAAAATTGAAAAATATAATAGAAAAAGATTGGACAGGAAACAAGAATAGTGTCTTTAAAACATTAGGTGCAAGTAACCATACTGACAAAGAAAGACAAAATGAAGATTATTATGCAACTGACCCTATAGCAATAGATGTTCTTATCAGAGATGGCAAAGTGACATTTGATAAGCCTATTTGGGAGTGTGCTTGTGGACGAGGGGATTTATCTGATAGATTAAAAGATTATGGTTACGATGTGTATTCCACCGATTTAGTTTATAGAGGTTATGGCAAAGGTGGAATTGATTTTCTTACATATGATGGTGTTTGGGAGGGAGATGTTCTAACTAATCCGCCATATAAATATGCAAAAGAGTTTATTGAACATGCAATGGAGATAATTCCTAAAGGTCGTAGAGTATTTATGTTTTTAAAAGTACAGTTTCTTGAAGGTAAGGCTCGTAGAAAATTATTTGAAAAATATCCGCCTAAATGTGTCTATGTATCAAGTAGCCGAATTCTTTGTGCAAAGAACGCAATGTTTGATGAGATGAAAGCTGGCGGTGGTAGTGCGGTGGCTTATGCGTGGTTTGAGTTTGAGAAAGGATATAAAGGAAAGAGTGAATTGAAATGGATAAATTAAGGGAGAAATTATATAAAGAAATGGAGAGTTGGGTTAGTGATTTGGTCACTGACTCCGACTTGCCAAAACGTGAATTATTATCAGCTTATGCATATGAATATTGCATTAAGGACGAGATCATTGATTTTTTCGATGGTTGTGATGATGAAGAATGGAATGATTATTATAATGACCTACTTCAAAAAGACAACACATTGGAATATCTATACGGAGAATATATGGAATGTGACACAGCGAATATACAAGATGTCATTATTGATTTTATGTGTTTTGATAAGGGATATTATGAATTTGTAAACGAATAAATGTGAAAAGAATATTGACAAAGGAGGTTTTGCTTTGAAGAAAAGTATTAATCATATATCAAAGATAACGATGCCTATAATGATATCTGAAAAGTCAGAAGGAGCAGTCTTTTCTAATGTATATGCAAGAAATTTGGTCATAAGTCAAATAAATAGTCAAGAGACATCTGAAGAGATAGATAAAAATTTTGATAAAATAAAAAATTGTGAAACTTTTTATGTGAATGATTTCGGTATAGATACCAAAGGAGCAAAGGTTGAAGTTGTAGATTTGAACGAACCAACTGACACAGATCATCTACTTGAAGTAATTGATGCTCTTGCTTATCAACTTGCTTGTTATAAATATCCTCATCATAAAGTGCACAACTCTGATGATAAAGAAAAAATTTTAACTGATGTGGGATTACAGGATTACTTCAAACGAGAACTTGTCAAGGAAAGATAAAAAGAGGTGAACAAATGCCAATAGAAAAAGAAAATCTTATTCTTAATTTGATTAATTCAGAAACAGGAGAAGAACTTTGTTGCATAGATAATTTAGAAGACAATCTACTTAGTGTTGAATCGAGAAATTATTCATTTGACAAAGAAAGGAAAGCTTTGAACTCTTTTATCGACCTTTCTGCACGTACCTTGTCGATAGATGTCTCTATTGGTGCAATGAGTTTAATATCGCTGATAGACGTTGACGTTTCTAACGCACCAGATAAATACAATTTTCAGATTATGAAAGTTAAACAAGCTCGTAAGCACAAAAAGAAAAAAATAAATAAGAAGTGGATTAAGCGATATGGTTATAAACAGATATTGGTCGATAGTAAAGGGTGGAAGTTGAAAACACATACAGATGGATATTATGAATTTGTAAAATAAAAATAGAAGGAGAATATTAATATGGATAATTTAATATCATCAGATATTTTGTGGTCAGCACAAGAAGCACAACAAAAGACGAAAGAAGTTCTTAAAAATTATAACAGTCAAGAATTAAGTGAAATTTCAAAACAAATTAAAGAGACGGTTGCCAATGGCGGAGTTTCTATAATGTATATAGGAGAACTGAGTGATGGAACAGTCAACAAATTAAAAAGTCTTGGTTATAATATTTTTGATATATCATCTTATTCGCCGGCATATGAAATCAGTTGGGAATGACCAAATGAAAGTTCGGTTTCAAAGAGAGGAAAAATTTTTATTAAAATGATCAATTATGATTTTGAGGGAAAAGAAAATGCAATTACGGCAGAACATTTAAAGAATGGTGAAATTTGCAAAGTTGTTGGATATGGACAATCTATGACCCCTATTCTTAAATCTGGTCAACCTGTAATTTGCAAACCAGTGACAAAAGATACGCCACTAAAGAAAAATGATATTGTATTATGTAAGGTCAAGGGCAATTATTATTTACATAAAATTTCTGCTATCAAAAATGGTGTTAGTTATCAAATATCTAACAATCATGGACATGTGAATGGAACAATTAATAAAAACAATATCTTTGGAATTGTGGTAGAAATATTATAACGAAGAAAAGGAGAATATTTAATTATGGAAACAGTTTATGTTGTTATGGGGTTGCATCCGAGCCATGCAATGAATGAAATAAAAGCCGTATTCAAAGAGAAGAAGAAAGCTGAAGAATATTGTTTTCGTCATATTAATTGTAGCATTAAAGAATATAGTTACAGCGATGATAAAACTTATACTCCTCTTGAGAGAGTGATTATAGAAGGCGAAATTAATGAACAGTCACTTCCTAATTGTACATTTGAGCATCTGACAAAAGAAGATGCCGGTTATAAAGGCGAGGAATTTGTATGTGTTTTTCATAGATGGGGAGACTCTTGCTTTAAATTTCAAATAAACAAAATACTTCCTAATAATTATAATGAAGAAATAGAAAAATTAAAATATACACTAATATTACAAGATGTTATAAATACTAGTAAGATAGAACTAAAAGGAATTCCGTTAGATGGGTTTGGGCAAATGATTAGAAGCTCTGATTTAATTGTGTCCAAATTGGAGAAGATCATGGCTGAAAAGTTTAATATAAAATTTGAAGATTAAATAACGAAACTTTCGTTTTAAAGGAAGGAGAAATATGTTGAATTTATTTCCAGCGAAATACATAAGAGAAAATGAAGACGGTTCGTGTAATGTATATATACCAGTACAATGTATAGATGAACTTGGAAATCATATAAATGGATTTGGCGTCTGGCGTTATTCTTCTATGAAAGAATGTGAAAATATTGTAAATATGGCGTTGGTAGATGAGTTACTTCGAAAAATTCAAGAGGGACAAACAAAAGAATATATGAAATCAGAAGATATTTATGAAATTATTATTCCTGAAGATTAATTGTATGTTAAAGAAAGGAGAATATATTATATGAAATATTCAGTAGAAATAGACTTTAATGGCATAATTACGCAGTCTTTAGAGGGGGTAGGCTTCCCCAATCAAACAATAAGTATCTCAACAGAATATCCAGGTACAAAGATAGGATGTGGCTTGTCTAATAATATAAAGCAAATTGTCAAAGATTTTAACGCACAACATTATGGTAGTTTATGTAATCAAAATATTTACAAGATTCTAAGAGAAACAATTGATGAGTGGTTGTTGAAATTAGAAACGGAAGTAATGATAGAAGATGTAGAAAATACCAACGAAGAAAAGAGCAGATAAAAAGATGGAGGCGGAAGAATGGGAATTTTAGATGTATTGGCAATAATTTTTATTGTTTTGAAAATAATTGGTTTAATACAGTGGTCATGGTTATGGGTGCTTAGTCCAATTTGGATAATAGGCATTTTGGCTATTATACATAGCATTTTTAAAGACATATAAATAAGGAGAATACATAAAATGAAATTTGAAAATACAGAAGTATTTAATTTTGAAGGTAGCTTGCGTGGGATGAGAAATCCATTGAAAAGTCATCGTAAAAGCGATAGCGGATGGAGAGAATCGACCTTAAGTAGTTTGTTTAATCCTGATGAATACTATCATATTGGCGAAAATGATTTGGGACTTGCACAAAGACTTATAAAAGCAGGCAGTGAACACAGAAAATTTATGCGTCAGATTTTTGTGTCTGTTGACATAACTGCACCTCTCTACTGGTGGAAAGAGGCAGACACATATAAGGTTGGCACTACTGCAAACAGCACGTCTACAATGCACAAGCTATCGTCAACACCGATTACACAAGAGTGTTTTGAAATGGATGATTATAATGATGTAATCAGTAAAGACGGAGAATTTATTTTTGAACTTGTAACTTCATGGAGTGAAATTATTGAAACTCTTGAAGGACTAAGACAAGCATATCTTAAAACAAAAGACAAAAGACTATGGAAAGAGTTAATTCGATTACTACCTGAATCGTGGTTACAGACAAGAACAATTACTATGAATTATGAAAATATTCGTAATATGTACTTCCAACGCAAAAATCATAAACTTACAGAATGGTCAAAATCTTTTGTTGAGTGGGTAGAATCGCTACCTTATGCGAAAGAATTAATTATGTATGAAGGATAATATGGAGGTAGATAACATTGGAAAAATTAACAATCCTTATTGACATGGACGATACGATTGAAAACCTTTGTGAAACGTGGGTTGAATATTTGAATGAACTGTATGGTACAAATGTTTCAACAAATGATATTAAAGAATGGGATATGACAAAAGCATTTCCTATGCTTACTTCAGAAGAAATATATACTCCATTAACTACCGCCGATTTGTGGAAAAGAGTAAAACCTCTACCTTACGCAGTAGGGACAATCAGACAGTTAATTGATGATGGACATAAGGTTGTCATTGTAACAGCTTCTTCTCCAGAAACAATAAAATTGAAACTTCATAATGTATTATTTAAGTATTTTCCGTATCTTACATATAAAGATGTAATTGTCACTTCCCAAAAGCAATTAATTAAAGGTGATGTGCTTATAGATGACGCCCCTCATAACTTAAAGGGCTTCGATGGATTTGCACTTTTGTTTAATGCACCTCATAATCGGTCTTATAAAATAAAAGACAAATGCTTTTATAGGGTAAATGATTGGCAAGAAATATATCAAAAGATACAAATTTGTTCAGCAGCAACTGCCCTTTTAGCACAAATATGATGGAGGATTAACAATTATGTATGTTGTGTTTTTCGGATATGGAAATTATAAGACATTCCGTGATAGAACAGAGGCTTTGATTTTTTTGCAAAAGTATGGGAATAACTTGGATAGATGAGGTAGAATAAATGAGCAAAATAGAAAAAATGAAAAATTTGATTTCTGAGTTAAATAAAGCGTCAAACGCTTATTATAACTCAGGAACAACTATAATGACGGATACAGAGTTTGATTTAAAACTTGAAGAACTCCGTTCATTAGAAAATGAAACACATATCATAATGACAAACAGTCCGACACAAAACGTTGGTTCTGTCGTATTAGACAATATTCCTAAAATAATACATAGCAGTCCAATGTTGAGTCTTGCGAAGTGTCATAGTATTAAAGAAATTGAGAAGTTTGCAAACAATCATCATCTTGTCGCTTCGGTAAAGTTGGACGGAGTTAGCTGTAGATTAATCTACGAAGACGGTGAACTTATCAGAGCTGAATCAAGAGGCAATGGCACGCAAGGTAATGATATTACCGAGGCGGTTAAACAATTTCAAAATGTTCCTTTACATATTAATAAGGAAGGAACTTATGTTATTGATGGTGAGGCATTGATAACACTTAATGATTTCGCCAAGATAAATAAAGACGGACAATTTAAAAATAGTCGTAATCTTGCTGCCGGTACATTATCAAGTCTTGATACGTCAGTTGTAAAAGATAGACGATTGAGTTGGTTTGCGTGGGAAGTTATCGAAAATGATAGTGCCGATGAAACGAACCTTTCATTCCATAATCAACTCGCAGAAGCAAGCGAATTAGGGTTTGATGTAGTTCCGTTTTTTGATGTTGTTTCGTTTGAAAACGTACATATGGACTATCAGGTAGTTATAGATAAAATGTTGGACATTGCGGAACAAGAACGCCTTCCACAAGATGGAGTTGTTTTTAAATTTGATGATGTGCAATATGGTAAATCTCTTGGCAACACAAGCCACCATTTCAGAAATGGTATCGCCTTTAAGGTTAAGAATGATTCAGTAGAAACCACATTGAAGAATATTGAATATACAATCGGTAAAACAGGAGTATTAACTCCAACGGCGGTATTTGAGCTAGTAGAAATTGAAGGTACTACTGTTGAAAGAGCAACTCTACATAATATATCAATAATGAAAGAATTATTAGGAAATCCTTGGATTGGTCAGAAAATCGGAGTATTTAAAGCAAATCTCATCGTTCCTGCTATTCGTTGGGGCGAAATAGATAACCACACTACAAAAAGACAATACATACCAATCCCAACACATTGTCCTATATGTCATCAACCGACCACAATCAAGAAGGACAATAACTCAGAAGTTTTGATTTGTACAAATGAATATTGTGAGGGAAAGTTATTAAAAAGACTGTCTCATGCAGTTTCAAAAAATGCTCTTAATATTGAAAACTTATCAGAAGCATCTCTAAAAAGATTTATTCAACTTGGATATATAAAGTCCATCAAAGATATTTATCATCTTGAAGATTTTAAAGAACAAATTCAATCTCTTGAAGGCTTCGGTCAAAAATCTGTCGAAAAGCTATTATCAGCAATTCAGAAAAGTAGAAATACGACATTGGCTCAGTTCTTGTATTCATTAAGCATTCCGTTGTTGGGGAAAAACGCAAGCAAAGATATTTCAAAAGTATGTGAAAATGATTTTAATATATTTGTGAATGTATTGTCAAACAAGGAGAGAAAAGCATTTACGCATATTGATGGTATTGGAATTGAGTTAGCTATGTCTATGACTGACTATTGGAATAAATACAATTTAGCTATTTTAGATTTAGCAAATGAGTTCATTTTTGAAAAAGAAAAAGAGAATAGTACAGTAGATACACTTCAAGGTAAAAGTTTTTGTATTACCGGAAAGTTAATCAGTTACTCTAATCGTGCCGAATTAGTTAAAGAGATTGAAAGTCATGGTGGTAAAGTTGTAAGTTCTGTTACAAAAAAGACAGATTATTTAATCAACAATGATACCGAAAGTGTGTCATCAAAAAATAAAACAGCTAAGAGTTTGGGTATTCCAATTATTAGCGAAGTCAAATTCAAACAAATGATAGAAGGAGAAAAATAATATGATTCATATTCAGAAAAGTAATGAGGGAATAGATATTCCAAAGAAAGATTTTGCCAGTATTAATATCTCTACTAATCTTTACTTTAACGGTAGAGAAATAAAGAGATACGTCAACAAAGTTTATATGAAGATTAAGCCGTCTAATAATGCATTGTGCGAAGATGAACGCATTGCCAGAGAAGATTGTATGTATAAACTTGAAGAACTTAAAGATATTATATCAATTACTGTTGACGGCGAAACTTATAAAGTACCATGGAAAGACAGCAAAAAGGAATACAACGTAAATGTATGGGAGGATACAAAGAAAAATGGTGATGAGGTTGAAATAACAATCTTTAAACCGATGGAGAAAAATAGAAAATGATTTATTCAAACAATGATCCAATGGCAATTTCAGCTATGGAGATTGCAAGGACAGGTAACTATGGGGAATATGATTATGATGATTCTCCGATAATTTGTCCAATTTGTAACGAAGAGGCAGAAGTATTATATAAGAACATATTCAATAATGAGATTGTTGGATGTAATGAATGTATAAAAGAAACTTATGAAAACGAATGAGAAAGGAATTTAAACAATGAGAAATTTAAGAAAAGTAATATGTGGAGTAATGGCAGTTGTATCAATGGCAACAGGAATGATGAGCGTAAGCGCAGACGAAACAAAGTGGGAAACACATTATGTTTCTGCTCAAAACGGTTTGAACTGTCGAATCAAGCCAAGCACAGAAGATAGTGAAATAATCAAGGTATTCCCGAAAGGAACTGAACTTCAAGTTATAGGTGTTGATGAAACAGGTAAGTGGTATGAAGTTTGGGACGGCGAAACTCAAGGATATTGCTATGGTACATATTTTGTTGATAATAAAGAAGATTTGGACAAACAAGAAGTTGCAAGTGATGGCGTAAAAGGTTCATATCTTGGAAACTTTTATGTCACTGGTTATACTGCTTCGCCATCTGAAAATGGAGGTTATTCAGTGACTTGTATGGGAGATAATCTATACTCATCAGTCGGATGGGCTATCGCAGTAGATCCAAAAGTTATTCCGTTGGGAACAAAAGTTTACATAGAAGGTATTGGTTACAGAGTTGCTCGTGATACAGGCGGTGCAATTAAGGGTAACAAGATTGATGTATTGACCTCATCAAATAGTGAATCGAATGCAATTACAGGAAATTATAATGTTTATCTTGCAGAATAAGAAAGGAGAAATTTAATAATTGGCAACTAAGGCACGATTGAGAGAACTTGCACACGCTGATTTGGAACGTGAATGTAGGGTATATAAGAGTAGAAGTGGAGAAGTCGTCATTCGACAGGCTTCTCCTGAAGAATTGAAAAAATACAGAGCAATAGCGAATATAACACGAAAAAGAAAGGGATTAAAATTACTATGATAGAAACGATTGTTTTAATAGATACAATGGAAAAAATTAAGAAGTTCAATGTAGCATGCCAACATCATATAGGTGATATTACGGTTTGTAGTGGTAGAAATATTGCGGACGGCAAAGAATTATATAAGTATAGAATTGATGGTAAGTCAATACTTGGTTTGTATAGTCTTGATTTGTCTACTCCGGTTAAGGTTGAGATAGAAGGTGATATAGATGAAGAACTAAAGTCAGTTATTAACAAAATGATAGCTTAATTTAAGGAGAAATGCGTATGACAAAAAACTTGTATTGTGTAGTTGGCGAAAGTGGCAGTGGTAAAGATACAATTGTAAATTATATGTGTAATCGGTATGGTTATACAAAAGTTATATCTAATACCACTCGTCCAATAAGAACAAATGATGAAAATGATAAGTTTAATCATATATTCTCGAATGTTGAACAATATCTAAAAGATAAAGAGAATAATGAAGTAGTAGCAGAAACTTTTTTTAATGGAAATGTTTATTGGGCGACAAAAACACAAGTCAATAATTCTGATTTTTATATTATAGATATAAAGGGGCTAAAACATCTACAAGATACATATAGAGACAAAATGATCTTCACTATATATGTGGAAACAAATGAAGCCACACGTAAACTTCGCATGGAAGAACGTGGGGATAGCGAAGAAAAGATTGAAGAAAGAATTAAAAACGACAAAGAAGCTTTTGCCGATGTTGATTACCAACATTGGGATTGTACCATAAGGAATTCAAGACATTCTGATTTGAGTGTGATTGCAATGAAGTTAAATGATGTGATTAAAATCTTTGAGTCAAAGGAGGAATGATGTTGCAAGTTATTAAACGCAATTGCGAACAGGTGAATTTTGATAAATCAAAAATTTCTGATGCAATATTAAAGGCAATGAAAAATGGTTCAGGTATTGTTAAACCTAAAATTGCTGAAAGCATAGCATCAGAAATTGAAGATGAATGTAGAGATAAACAAGAAGTAAGCATATCCGATATAGAATCGATGGTATATGATAAGCTAATTACAAAAAAACAAAGACTCACAGCAAAGGCATATGAAGGATATAGAAGTATTCGAGAGTTTCAAAGAGAAAATGAAAATACAACAGATGAAGAAATTGCTGAATTATTAAATGGAGAAAGTGAATATTGGAATACAGAGAATTCAAACAAGAATGCAAAAGTTTTAAATACACAACGTGATTATATGGCAGGTATAGTCAGTAAGGACATTTCTCGTAGATTTTTACTCCCACCAGAAATAGTACAAGCCCATGATGAAGGGATAATTCACTTTCACGATATTGATTATTTTGGAATGAATGCAATGACAAATTGCTCATTAATTAATCTTGAAGATATGCTTCAAAACGGAACGTGTATCAATAAAGTAATGATTGAAAAACCGCATAGATTTATAACGGCTTGCACAATAGCAACACAAATTATTCTTGGAGTTACTTCAATGCAATATGGTGGTGCAACAATTACTTTGACACATTTAGCCCCATTTGTAAGAGATAGTTATGAGAAATACTATAATAAATATAAATCTTGGGGATTTAAAGAAGAAGATTGTAAAATGTTCGCCGAAAGAGACACTAAAAAGGAAGTATCTGACGGAGTACAAACCTTTAACTATCAATGCAATAGTATGTCAAATTCAAATGGACAGAGTCCTTTTTTGTCAGTATTTATGTATTTAGGAGAAACCACCGAGTATAAAAAAGAACTTGCAATGATCATTGAAGAATTTTTAAAACAAAGATTGATTGGATTAAAAAATGAAGTGGGAGTTTATGTTACACAAGCATTTCCAAAACTACTTTATGTCCTTGAAGAAGATAATATTCGTCCTGATTCTCCGTATTATTATTTAACGAAACTTGCGGCTAGATGTTCAGCTAAAAGAATGGTGCCGGATTATATTTCTGAAAAAAAAATGAAAGAATTAAAAGAAGGAAATTGCTTCCCAAATATGGGATGTGTGGATGGCAAGGAGCTTATCACATATAAAATCAAAGACAATTTATATGTGGAATCATTTGAAAGAATGTGGAGAAGATTATCAGATTCATTTCACATTGAACATCAGTTTTCAAATGATAACCCAAATCTATATATGGATTTAAATGATGTTAAAATTTATGATACAGAAAAAGGATTTGTCACAGCCCAAAGAATTATTCGAAATATATCAAATGATTGGTTAGATATTAATTTTTCGAACGGAAGAAGGCTTTTGTGTACAACCGATCATGTATTGACATTAAGAAGTGGGAATAATGTTCAAGCTTCTAATTTAAAAATAGGAGACAAGTTACTAATTAATTCGAATCAATACACTGAAGAGACAATCTTATTCAATACGGATAAAGCATGGTTATTAGGTTTTATGCTTTGTGATGGGTGCTATCAAAATAATCATGTATTTGCTTCTATTGCAGCAAGCAATGAAGACGAAATTGAAGAAAAATTCAATACGGTCTTTACAAAATATTTCGGTTTGTCTACAAAAACAATATTACAACAACGAGGAATCAAGGGTACATATAAAGACTTATGTGCCGTTGCTGATGAGAATAACGGATTACAATATGCAATAAATTATTTTACATCAAAATTTGAAGGAATAAATAAAGCGAATAGGCGAATTCCAAATGAAGTTTTCGCTTGGAATTATACAGCAAAATTAGCCTTTTTAGCAGGTATGATTGATGCTGATGGATATATTAATTCATTTAGAAAAGAAAAAGGATATTCAGTCGTACAAATTGGTTCTACGAACAAAGAGCTTGCATTAGGACAAATGGCTTTGGTACAGGCATTAGGAATGCCGGCAAAAATTTATCATAACCATTATACAAAGAAAAATCCTGATGCGATAAGATATAGAGTTGAATTTTATCCGTGTGATGAATTAATAAATTATATTGTTTGCAAGAAGAAATATGACAATTATATCGAATCTGAGATATCAGGATATAATTTTGAATCTGAAGTAACACAAATCAATCCTATCCATAAAACTATGTACAGTTATGATGTTACTACATCAAGTGAACATTTTGAGGTTAGTGGAATATATAGTCATAATTGTCGAAGCTTCCTTTCACCGTACAAAAATGAAAATAACCAATATAAATTCTATGGAAGATTTAATCAGGGAGTAGTTACATTAAATCTCGTAGATGTAGCATTATCATCAGAGGGTGATTATGATAAATTTTGGGAACTAATGGAACAAAGAACTGAATTGTGTCATAAAGCCTTATTATGTAGACACAAACGATTAGAAGGAACACTTTCAGATGTTGCTCCAATTTTATGGCAATATGGAGCATTTGCTCGTTTGAAAAAAGGTGAAACAATAGATAAATTACTTCATAATGGTTATTCTAGTATTTCTCTTGGCTATGCGGGATTATACGAAAGTGTTAAATATATGACAGGTAAATCCCATATCGATTCAAAAGAAGGTCGTGATTTGGGAATACAAATTATGAGATTTATGAACGATAAATGCACTCAATGGAACAAGGAACATAATATTGGATTTTCAATTTATGGTTCGCCAATTGAAAACACAACATATAAATTTGCAAAATGTTTGGAAAAACGCTTTGGAGTCATCGATGGAATAACAAATAAAAATTACATAACAAACTCTTATCACACATTTGTAAGAGAACCAATTAATGCATTTGATAAACTTACAAAAGAATCGGAGTTTCAATCTTTATCTCTTGGTGGAGCAATATCTTATATTGAAACATCAGGGTTAACCAACAATATTGATGCTGTATTAGAAGTTATGAATTTTATATATGACCATATTATGTATGCCGAACTTAATACTAAATCTGATTATTGTCAAGTATGTGGATATGATGGAGAAATTCAAATTATTGACGAAGACGGAGAGTTAATCTGGGAGTGCCCTAACTGTCATAATCGAAATAAAGATAAAATGAATGTTGCAAGAAGAACGTGTGGTTATATAGGAACTAATTTTTGGGGAAGAGGACGAACTCAAGAAATAAAAGAAAGATATGTTCACTTAGATGATATTGAGGAGGAAGGAAAATGAGATATGCCTCAATCCGCAATCTTGATATCTCAAATGGAGAAAATGTAGGAGTATCACTTTTTGTTCAAGGTTGTCCGTTCCATTGTCATAATTGTTTTAACTCTAATACTTGGGATTTTAATGGTGGAAAGGAATGGACACCACAAATAAAAGAACGATTTATACAATTGATTGATAGACCATATATTAAAAGAATATCTTTTTTAGGTGGAGAATGTTTGGCTGACCAAAACCTACATGAAGTATTGCAATTGATTAAAGAAATCCGAAACTTATTCCCCAATAAAACAATTTGGTTATATACGGGATATTCTTGGGAAAATATTATGAATTATAAATCTTGTTCATCAGACAACTTTGATTATATAGAAGAAAGTTATGTTGATGGATTATATGAAATACGAAAAGAGATTATTTCGTTATGTGACATTGTTGTAGACGGAGAATATATAGATGAGAAAAGAGATTTAACTCTTGAATGGCGAGGAAGTTCAAATCAAAGAGTAATTGATGTCAAACAAAGTCTCGCCCAAAACAAGATTGTTCTATATTGTGACTAAAATGACAGACATAAAAACATACAACAGAATCAAAGACTTCATAGAAAGTCAATTTAAAGTGTATCTTACTCCGTATCAAGAAATGCTTCTACATTATTATCTTGATACGGAAGTTCAAGATAAATTATCTTCACTTTATGAAGATAGAAAATAAGACCCCATATTAAAATGAGGTCTTATCAATCAATCAATTATGGAGCTCTAACTCAGCGTTAACTGAAGCTCCACTGATTTTCACAGTTGCATTATGATAATGCAAAATGGTGCTGAGAACCATCCCTGTAAATCTGATAATGCCTTTGAGTACAACGACTGTTAGGGCAAAAACAAATATCATTATTGCTATTAAAGCAATAAGCTGTTCAGGGCTGTTACACTGCACTGCAATGTTCAAAACATCTGACATTCAGTATCCTCTCTTTCTGTATACACTTACAAAACGGATTATGCTGAAACGAAGATGTGGTTTCGTAGCGTATACAAATATATTATATCAAAATTTGGATATTGATGTCAATGTTGGAACATTCAAAGAACAACGTAAAGGATATATACCTGCTATATCCGAACGGGAGAAAGGAATTTAATGGTAGTAACGAAAGGAAAAAGAACCGTAAGTTTAGTTTTAGGAAGTTTATTTTTTGCGACAAGTATGATTAATTCATATGCAATGCCAAATATAAGCGAAAATGTGACGAATGACATAAGTGATGTATGGTCAGTTCACTATACAACACAAGTCATTGAGAAAGCATTAGAGCCAACTCCGTCACCAATACCTGAACCAACCCCAAGTCCTACACCGACGCCAACACCCTTAAATCAAAAAGCAGTAGAAACTGCAAAACAATATTTAGGCGTTCCATATGTATGGGGAGGAACAACACCAAGTGGGTTTGATTGTAGTGGACTTGTTCAATATGTCTATGGACAAATAGGTGTAAACATTAGCCGAACAACCTACACTCAAGTCAATGAAGGAAGATATGTGGCACGAGATGAATTGCTTGCTGGCGATTTAGTATTTTTCGGTGATAGCTCATCTCCACATCATGTAGGAATGTACATAGGAGACGGAATGATGATTCACGCTCCTCAAACAGGTGACGTAGTAAAAATTGCAAGCTTGTCAGCAAGAAGTGATTATGCTACGGCACGAAGAATAGTTGAATAAGACAGAAAGGAAGAATGATAAAAAACATGATAGCAACTTTTAATTCAATTCTTCTCATTATAGCTATTGCGTTGATACTGGTTCATTATTTTTTAGATAAATCAGAAAACAATCGGGATATAGCTATTTTGAAGAAAGTAACCAAAGACCAATTTATAAACGATATGAAAGCCACTTTTGGTACAAAGTATGACTATCAACAGCTTTCAGACTATTATGACCTTTTAAAGCCTCCTACAAGGGCTACAAAGGGCTCTGCTGGCTATGATTTTGAAAGTCCAATTTCATTTGAATTAAAGCCCGGCGAAACAATTAAGATACCAACAGGCATAAGAGCGTTGATAGATGAAAATTGGGTGTTAAAAATTTATTCAAGAAGTAGTCTGGGATTTAAGTATCGTTTGTGGTTGGATAATCTTACAGGAATAATTGATAGCGATTATTCAAACAGTGATAATGAGGGTCATATATTTATCAAAGTGACAAACAATTCGCTTGAAGATAAAATTGTAAGAATCAATCGGGGCGACAAATTTGCACAGGGCATTTTTGTGCAGTATGGAACTGTGATTGATGATGATGTCGTTGAAGAGAGAAACGGTGGCTTTGGAAGTACAAATAAGTAAATAGGAGATTGTTATTATAGAAAGGGTGATATATGACGACTAATAATAGATATAATAACAAAAAACTTTTATCTGTAACAGATCTTTGTGAGTATCTTGGAATGGGGAAAACAACTATTAGAAAAATGCTTTCTGAACCAAATTGTCCTTATGTATGCAGGATAAATGGTAGAGTATTTGCAAATAAAACGATATTGGATAAATATATAGATCAAAATACAGGTAGATAAGACTTGAAAAATAAATCATAATATTATATAATATAATCGTTATAGAAATTATGATTTATTTTTCTTTTTGATTAAGGAGAATAAATTATGGGAAAAGATTTAAAAGGAAAGGAATTAGGAGAAGGTTTATGTCAAATTAAAGATGGAAGGTATATGGCAAGATATACTGATATTTTTGGAAAAAGAAAAACAATTTATGGACATAAACTAAAAGAGGTGAAGGAAAAATTCACAAAAGCAAAATATGAGAATACTGTTGGATTAGGTATAAATTCTAATACTGTTACCATGAATGAATTACATGGCATGTGGATAAATGAAAGAAGAATGACTTGTAAACCATCGACGGTCTATAATTCTGAAAAAATTTATTACAAACATGTCGCACCGACAATGGGGCTTTTAAAAATAAATAATATCGAACTTTTTCATATAAATCAATTTTTAAATGAGAAAAGAAAAAGTGTTTCGGTTCATACGATAAACAATATAAAGACAGTTCTAAGTGGTATGTTTAAAATGGCTCAAAAGCAAAAATATATGATAGTTAATCCAATAACATTATTAGAAACATGTAAAAATTATGAAGTAGATGTAAATAAAAAAAGAAAAATCTTAACAGACGATGAGATTAATACTTTCTTAACATATGGCACAAGCAAAAAACATTGTTTTATTGATTTGTATAAATTTTTGCTTATGACAGGAGTAAGAATAGGAGAAGCCCTTGCGTTGAGATGGTCGGATGTTGATTTTGAAAAAAGAGTAATATCAATTAATAAAACATTTATGCAAACTGTAAAAGTTAAAAAATATAATCAAACTCCAAAATCAAAATCATCAGTTAGACTTATGCCTATTTCGGATGAATTATTAGAGTTATTGAATTTTCATAAAACAACTAAATTTTCAGGTGATGATTTTGTATTCGTAGGTAAACGAAAGCAACCATTGTCAAAAAATTCTGTGGATAGAAGTTTAGACAATTTAATAATAGGGTTTAATAAAAAAGAGGAAGATTTAGCACAAAAGGAAAATAGAGAACCACAATTTCTTCCTCATATACACCCACATATGTTTCGTCATACATTCGCCACGAAATGTTTTGAGAAAAATATACCACCTAAAATTGTTCAAAATTACTTAGGGCACGCTTCTGTTAAAACAGCTTTAGATGTTTATACTCATATTCAAAATGATACGTTATTTAATTATATTAATGAATTACATATCGTTTAAAATTGGTATCAAATTGGTATCAGAAAAATATAAAAACGTGAGAAACATAGTATTTAAGCCATTCTCAGCTTCCTGTGGACAACTGAGAAAAAAAGTGATATAATATCAAAAACTATAATTCTTTAGTGAAATGAGGTGATTTTCAAAATGCAGTTTGGTGCGGTTACCGATATAGGAATGCACAGAAAAATTAATGAGGACAATTATTACGTAAATGAAAGCGACACGTTCCCTTACGCAGTTGTTGCGGACGGAATGGGCGGTCATCAAGCCGGTGAAGTCGCAAGTATGATGGTTGTCGATATTATAGAAAACCACTTAGAAAAAAATCTTGATACCGAACTCGACTATGTAGAGGCAGGAGAAGTTATACGTCAGGCGTTTATATCGGCGAACAGTATCATATACAATTATGCAAAGAATCATTATAAAGTAATGGGAATGGGAACAACGGCGACGCTTGCAATGATTTATCAAAACAAGATTATTACGGCACACGTCGGAGATTCACGAGCCTATATGATAGGTGACGAAATCAAACAGATAACAAAAGACCATTCCTATGTACAGGAACTTGTATCAAGAGGTGAAATAAGTCCCGAAATGGCAAAAAATCACCCTAAAAAGAACTACATAACGCGTGCTATGGGTGCAGAGGACACCGTAAAAGTAGATATTTCGATTAAACCTTATAACGGTGAAACTCTTGTACTATGCTCTGACGGCCTTACAAATTTCGTAGAGGACGATGAAATCAGAACATATATTAAAAATAAAAGCAACCTTCAGAAAAGTGCGGAAGAACTTGTAGCACTTGCAAATGAACGAGGCGGCGGAGATAATATTACCATTGTGGCTTTGGAAAGGGAGAAATGTGATAATGAACAGTGATAATTTAGTTGGAATAACACTTGGAAATAGATATGATATGCTTGAAAAAATCGGTACCGGCGGTATGGCTACAGTTTATAAGGCGAAAGATACGCTTTTAAACCGATATGTTGCGATAAAAATACTTCGTGATTCGCTTGAGGGTGAAGAACAGGTTGTTTCAAACTTTATAAAAGAGGCTCAGTCATCGGCGAGCTTGGTACACAATAACATTGTGTCTGTTTACGATGTCGGCGAAGAAAACGGGCTTAATTATATGGTTATGGAATACGTTGACGGCATTACACTTAAAGAATACATAAAGCAAAAGGGTGCACTTCCTTGGCAGGAGGCCTGCGACTTTGCTATTCAGATCGGACAAGGTATAAGCGAGGCGCATTCTATTAATATAATACATCGCGATATTAAACCTCAAAATATTCTTATGACAAAGGACAAAACTTTGAAAGTAACGGACTTCGGTATTGCCAGAGCTGTTGCGGGAGAAACTACCGTTGTCGGCGGAAGTGCTTTGGGTTCGGTACATTATATTTCACCTGAACAGGCAAGAGGCGGATTTACGGACGCAAGAAGTGATATATATTCACTTGGTATTGTGCTTTACGAAATGCTTACCGGAAAAGTTCCTTTTGACGGTGATACTCCTGTGAGCGTAGCGCTTATGCACCTTGAAAAAGAACCTGTAAACGTTAAATGCGTAAATCTTGATATACCGACTGATTTGGCATATGTTACAATGAAAGCAATTTCAAAAGAACAAAGTAACAGATACCAAAATGTACAGGAATTTGTTGACGATCTTCATGCTGTACTTGCAGACGAGCCGCTTCCGAGCCGCGATGATGTATATGAAGAAGTCACACCGCAGGAAGATTATGCGTATGACGATGAAAGTGATTTTGACGATAATCTTGATGTGCCGGAAACGGTAGAGGAGGAAGAACCTTATGAAGAGGAACTTCCTGCAAGAGGTCGTACAAAACGTAAAAAAGCAGTAAAGAAAAAGAATAAAAAGCAGAAGAAAGAGGACAGGATTGCTGTTGTTCTTGCAATTTCAACGGCGGCGGTTATTTTGCTTATATTACTCGGAACATTTTTCTTTATAAATATGCGTAAAGAGGCGATTGTGCCTGATCTTAAAAATATGACTGTTGAAGCGGCAACTGCGGAAATTGAAAAGGCAGGACTTCATTTGGCTGATGAAATCGAATATTCGCTTTCGGATACGGTTGCGGAAAACTGCGTAATTTCGCAAGATCCTACAGCCAAAAAGATTGTGGCAAAAAATTCTGATGTAAAACTTATAGTTTCAATAGGTTCATCGGGCGGTGATATTGTAGCGCCTGATGTTACGGGAAAACAGTTTGATGAGGCTATTTCGGAAATTCTTGAACTTGAGCTTAACTATACGGTTGTTGAGGAAGAATCTGATGATGTACCGTCGGGATATGTAATTCGTCAGACACCTTTGGGCGGAACAAAGCTTAACAAAGACGATATTATAAATATCCACGTCAGCAAAGGTAAGGGAGAAAGCAGTGCGCAAGCTACTCCTGCAGCTGAAAGAGTATCAGTTCCGAGCATAATCGGTTTGGGCAGAGAACAGGCAGAGGCAACACTTAAAGCAAACGGATTAAATCTCGGTAACGTTTCAAGAAAAGCGTCTTCGGCACAAGAGGGAACTGTTATTTCGCAAAGTCCTGAACTTGGCAAGACTGCGAATAAAGGCTCATATGTAAGCATTGTACTTTCAAAGGGTGAAGAAGCTCAGGTAGATCAATCAAATCAACAAGCGGAACAAAATAATTCATCACAGACAAAAAATGAACAAAACAATGCAAGCACAAACCAAAACAGTTCAAGCAATTCAAACACATCAAGCAACGACAATTCAAGTTCAAACACATCTGACAGTTCAAACAGTGATTCGGGTTCATCAAACCAAACATCAACAAGAACTTTCACTGTAAAAATTCCGGACACTGCAGATGATTCGGTTGATGTTGAAATTGTAGCAAACGGAAAAACAGTTCATAATGCAGTTCACTCAAAGGACGAAGGCACTGTATCGGTTGAAATTACAGGCTCGGGAACTGCGGAAGTTCAGGCTTATATAGACGGAAGTAAGGTAAGTGACAGAACAATAAACTTTAATTAGAGGTAATTATGGTTGGAACTATAATGAAAGGTATTGGAGGCTTTTACTATGTAAAGGCCTCTGATAGCATATACGAATGTAAAGCAAGGGGAATTTTTCGCAAGGAAAAGATAACACCTATGATTGGCGATAAGGTGAATATTGAAACGGACGGCGAAAAAGGCAGTATTATTGAAATAATGCCGAGAAAATCGTCGCTTATAAGACCGCCGGTTGCAAATGTTGATACAATGATGCTTGTCGTTGCGGCAGCGTCACCGGAGCCGAATTTGTTTTTGATAGACAAAATGCTTATAAATGCGGAGATTAATAATATAACTCCTGTTATTTGCATTAATAAAACAGATATAAAAAAACGTGAGGATATAGAAGAAATATATTCAAAAGCTAAATATAAAATATTTTCTGTAAGTGCTGAAAGGCAAGATGGCACGGATTTGCTTATGGATTATTTGAAGGATAAGACGACTGCATTTGCGGGACTTTCGGGAGTTGGTAAGTCGAGTCTTTTGAGTATTATCACAAACGGAGAGCTTGAAACGGGAAGTATTTCCGAAAAAATAAGCCGCGGAAAACATACGACGCGTCACGTTGAATTGTTTGAACTTGAAAGCGGAGGTTTTGTACTTGATACACCCGGTTTCAGTTCACTTGAAATTGAAAATATAAAGGCTGACGATTTGTGGCAGTATTTTCCCGAAATGGCGGACTCTCAAAATAAATGCCGTTTCAGAGGATGCTCACATATAAACGAGCCTGATTGCTATATAAAAGAAAAGCTTGAAAACGGAGAAATGGCTCAGTCACGATACGACAGCTATACTCAAATATACAATAAACTAAAATCAGTAAAGGAATGGAAAAAGAAATGATATTATCACCGTCTATATTGTCGGCAGATTTCGGTATACTTGCCGAGCAGGTAAAAAGGGCAGAGAACGCGGGAGCACAGTGGTTGCATATTGATGTTATGGACGGACATTTTGTTCCGAATATGACTTTTGCAATGCCTGTTATAAAGTCATTACGCAAGTATACAGATATGTTTTTTGATGTACATCTTATGATAGATAAGCCGGAAAGATATATTGATGAATTTATCAATGCCGGTGCGGACGGTGTTACTTTTCATATCGAGGCAACCGATAAGCCGAAAGAATGTATTGAAATGATACAGAAGAGAGGTAAAAAAGCGGCGATTTCGATTAATCCGAAAACACCTGTATCGGCGATTGAAAAGTACCTTGATAAAGTCGATATGGTGCTTGTTATGAGCGTTGAGCCGGGTTACGGCGGTCAGAAATATATTGAAAGCGTTAATGAAAAGATTGCGTATATTCGTGAAAAAATGGGCAGTGACTTTGATATTGAAGTTGACGGCGGAATTAATGCAAACAATATTGACAATGCGATTAATGCAGGCGCAAATATAATTGTTGCGGGAACGGCTGTGTTTAATGACGATATTGAGGGCTCTGTAAGGAGTCTTATGAGATAATGCGTGCGGTAATAATCGGTAATGGTGATATAAAAGACTATCAATATATAAAAAGCAAAATCAATGACAATGATTTTATAATATGTGCCGATGGTGGCTATAACCATGCGGAAAAAATGGGTATAGTGCCTGATGTGCTTATAGGTGATTTTGATTCGGCAAAGAATTTTGAAAAAGTTAAGGACAGAATTGAATATCCAAAACGCAAGGATTTTACAGACGGTGAACTTGCGGTAGCTTACGCGGTGGATAATGGATATGAAGACATAGTCCTTATCGCCATGACAGGCGACCGTTTTGACCACAGTATAGCGGATATTTTATTGCTTGAAAAGTGTAAAAACGGTGTGCTTATAGATGATAATAATGAAATTTATTTGTTAAAAGATAAATTGTCGTTAAACGGAAAAACAGGACAAACTCTGTCTATAATTCCGATAAAGGATAATGCGGTCGGAATAACGACAGACGGACTTGAATATCCGTTGAATGACGAAACTTTGTATTTCGGCAGCAGCCGCGGCATAAGCAATATTATGCTTGCGGATAAATGCAATATTACAATAAAAAGTGGAATGGCATTGGTAATAAAGGTGGAAAGAGTATGATATATCTTGATAATGCGGCAACAACAAAACCGTCAAAAGCGGCAGTTGATGCAATGATTAAGGCAGCGGAATGTTTCGGTAATCCGTCGTCGCTTCACGGTTTGGGTATTGAGGCGGAAAAACTCATAAACGAAAGCAAAAAAAATATTGCCGATATGCTTGGTGTTGAAAGTAAAAATATTTTGTTTACATCGGGCGGTACCGAGGCGAATAATTTGGCTGTTTTCGGCGTTGCGGCGGCACGTCACAAAATCGGTACAAAAATTGTTACGAGCAAAATTGAACATCCATCTGTACTTGAGGCATTCAGAAAACTTGAAATTGACGGATTTAATGTTGAGTATCTTGACGTTGACAGTGAGGGCAGAGTAGACCTTGATATGCTTAGAAACGTTCTTGATGAAGAAACGATACTTATAAGTGTTATGCACGTCAATAATGAAACAGGCGTTATTCAGCCGATTGAAGAAATCAGAAAAATTATGCTTGAAAAAGCACCTTATGCACATCTTCATACTGACTGTGTGCAGTCGTTTGGTAAAATAGATGTAAAACCGAAAAAAATGGGTGCGGACCTTGTTACGATAAGCAGCCATAAAATTCACGGCTTTAAAGGTACGGGTGCATTGTATGTAGCAGATACAAGAATGATACGTCCGATATTGTTCGGCGGTGAACAACAGGGTGAAATAAGACCGGGTACGGAAAACGTAGGCGGTATACTTGCGTTCGGCGCGGCGGCTGCTGAATGTGACACCGACCAATCAAAACTTATACATTTGAGAAACACAATGAAAGAAAAACTTCAAGAAATACCGAATATTAAGATAAACGGCTCTGACGAATATAATTCCGGCAGTGTTTTAAACGTATCGTTTATCGGCATAAAGGCTGAAATACTTCTTCATTCGCTTGAGGCACATAAAATATACGTTTCAACAGGTTCGGCTTGTTCAAGCCACAAACCGCAGCCGAGCCATGTACTTACGGCTATGGGACTTGATAAAAAAGAAATTAACGGTGCGGTGAGAATCAGTTTTGACAGATTGACAGAAGAAGCAGACGTTATAAAAGCGGCGGAAATTATTGCAAAAGAGGTTGCGACAATAAGGAGATTTATGTAAATGAAAGAGATTATTCTTGCAAAATACGGAGAAATTATATTAAAGGGCGGTAATCGTCCGAAGTTTGAAAACATACTGATGAACAACATCAGAAATTCACTGAAAAATGTGGCTGAGGTAAAGGCAAGACTTGCACAGGCTACAATTTATGTCGAAGTTTTCGATGAGGATAAAATGGATATTGTAGTGGAAAGATTGTCGAAAATATTCGGTATTGTTTCAATTACAAGAGCGGTTGTTTGTGAAAAGGATATTGAGGATATAAAGGCTAAAGCCAAGGAATATTTGAAGAAAGACTTTAAGGACGGCGTTAAATTTAAGGTTGAGGCAAAGCGTTCTGATAAGCAGTTCCCGCTTAACTCACCTCAAATTTGTATGGAAGTCGGCGGTTATCTTGACGATGAATATCCGAATATAGTCGTTGATGTTCATAATCCCGAAGTTACGGTTAAAGTCGAAGTCAGAGATTTCGGTGCATACGTTTATGCAGATGAAAATAAAGTGCAGGGACAGGGCGGTATGCCGATAGGCACAGGCTCAAAGGCAACCTTGCTTTTGTCGGGCGGTATTGACAGCCCGGTTGCAGGTCATATGATTTCAAAACGCGGTGTTGAAATTGATGCGGTAAACTTTTTCTCATTCCCATACACAAGTGAGAGAGCAAAAGAAAAGGTTATTGAACTTGCAAGCATAATCGCACAATATACATCAAAAATCAATTTGTATATCGTGCCGTTTACGGAAATACAGTTGCAGATTGCAGAAAAGTGCCCTGAAGAACATTTGACACTTGTTATGCGTAGATTTATGATGCGTATTGCGGAAAGATTGGCGCGTAAGCATAAATCGTTGGCACTTGTAACAGGCGAGAGCGTCGGACAGGTTGCAAGCCAAACTCTTGCGGCACTTGACGTTACAAATTCGGCTGTTGATATGCCGGTATTGCAGCCGCTTATCGGTATGGATAAGATTGAAATAGTTGACAGAGCACACGAAATCGGTACATTTGAAACATCAATTTTACCGTATGAGGACTGCTGTACAGTGTTTACACCAAAGCACCCTACAACAAATCCGAAACGTGTAAATATTGAAAAGTCTGAAAATAGACTTGACGTTGAAACACTTATCGAAGCTGCTTTGGCAGGAGTTGAAAAGATAGAAGTATATCCTAAATAATAAGGCTTGGGTGATTGATATGAAAGCGGAAGTAAACGGTTTAAACGAAAAAGTTGTAAAAATGCTTGCGGAAAGAAAAATGACTGTTTCGGCGGCTGAAAGCTGTACAGGCGGGCTTTTTGCGGCACTTATAACAAATGTTTCGGGTGCGTCGGAGGTTTTGAACGAAAGCTTTGTGACTTATGCAAATTCGGCGAAAATGAAATATCTCGGTGTCAAGGGCGAAACGCTGGAAAAACACGGTGCAGTGAGTTATGAAACCGCTTTTGAAATGGCAGAGGGACTCAGAAAAAACACAGGTGCGGACGTTACTGTCGGCATAACAGGCATAGCAGGCCCGACAGGCGGAACGAAAGAAAAGCCGGTAGGACTTGTATATGTCGGCATATGTGTTATGGGTGAAACGGAAGTGAAAGAACTTCATTTAAACGGTACACGCGAAGAAGTTCGTGAGTGTACTTGCAAAATTACGTTTGAAAATATCGCAAACCGTATTGAAAATATCACTAAAGTACAATAAATCGTACTTTGCACGGCATTGAGTTAAAAACTGCTTGAAAAAAGAGTGTTTATGTAATATAATTGACGTATAAAATATAAGTGATACTTTAAAGGAGAAAATAAATGGCAAAAGAAAAGGATAAGAGTAAACCTAAAGTTGTAAAAATGACTGACGCAGAGGAAAAGAAAAAGGCTCTTGAATCTGTATTCAGTGTTATAGAAAAGGAATACGGTACAGGAAGTATTATGAAACTCGGCGATGCAAATTCGGTTGACGTTGAAGTTATTCCGACAGGCTCGTTGACGCTTGATATGGCGCTGGGAGTAGGCGGACTTCCGAGAGGCAGAGTTATAGAAATATACGGCCCTGAATCTTCGGGTAAGACAACCGTTGCACTTCACGTTGTGGCAGAGGCACAGAAAATGGGCGGCGAGGCTGCATTTATTGACGCGGAACACGCTTTAGACCCTGTATATGCAAAAAAATTGGGTGTTGATATAGATAATTTAATCGTTGCACAACCGGATACAGGTGAACAGGCTTTGGATATTGCCGAGGCACTTGTACGAAGCGGTGCACTTGACGTAATCGTTGTCGACTCTGTTGCCGCACTTGTTCCGAAAGCGGAAATTGACGGTGAAATGGGTGACAGCCATGTCGGTTTGTTGGCAAGACTTATGTCACAGGCTCTAAGAAAACTTACTGCCGTCATCTCAAAATCGGGTACGGTCGTAATCTTTATCAACCAGCTAAGAGAAAAAGTCGGTGTTATGTACGGTAATCCCGAAACAACTCCGGGCGGTCGTGCACTAAAGTTCTTCTCATCTGTAAGATTGGACGTAAGACGCGGCGAGGTTATAAAGAACGGTACGGAACTTATCGGTAACAAGACAAAGGTTAAAGTTGTTAAAAACAAAGTTGCACCGCCGTTTAAAACTGCCGAATTTGATATTTTGTACGGCGAGGGTATTTCAAAAGAAGGTAATATTCTTGACTTTGCAGTTGAAAACAATATTATCAAGAAGTCGGGTGCTTGGTTCAGCTATAACGGTGAAAAAATCGGTCAAGGCCGTGACAATGTAAGAAAATATATGGTTGAGAACAAAGAATTTACTGCTGAAATCGACAGACAGGTTAGAGAATTGTTGAAAAATAACAGCGGATACTTGCCGAGTGAGGCTGACGACAGTGATAATACTGACGGCAAACAGCCGACGGAAACGGAAACAACCGAAATGACTGAAGAATAAGCGTGTATTATTTCACAAAAATATTATCTGAATAATAAAAAGATAAGTAAATAATAACTAAAAATTGTTACAAAACGATAAAAAGGATTGACGTGGGACAAATTTTTTAGTATGCTAATTATAATATTTATATCGGTAAAATATGTGATTAAAATTTAAGACAGGGGGCACAATTCATGGTTTCAAGTGAAGTGGCAGTTCAAAATTCGGTAGGCTTGCATGCAAGACCTGCAACATTTTTCATTCAAAGAGCAAATGAATTTAAGTCAAGCATATGGGTTGAGAAAGACGAAAGACGTGTAAACGCAAAGAGTCTTTTGGGAGTTCTTTCATTGGGTATCGTTAAGGGTACATCAATATCAATCATTGCTGACGGTAGTGATGAAGAAGAGGCAGTTAAGACTTTGGTTGAATTGATTGAATCTAATTTCTCTGAATAATTTTAAATAATATTTAAGAAAATAACTCTGCATTATTATGTAGAGTTATTTTTGGTGTAAGGAGGTGGCAATATGTTTGATTTGGAACAGGAGTTAAAGAATTTACCCGAAGATCCGGGTGTGTATATAATGCACGACAAGGACGATAAAATAATATATGTCGGTAAGGCGAAGATACTTAAAAACCGTGTCAGACAGTATTTTCAGAAAAATTCAAACCACACACCTAAAGTTCTTGCAATGGTGTCGAACGTGGCATATTTTGAATATATTGTCACAGACTCCGAAACAGAGGCGCTTGCGCTTGAATGTAATCTTATAAAAAAGCACAGACCGAAGTATAATATACTTTTAAAGGACGACAAGCATTATCCGTATATAAAAGTCACGATAAACGAACCGTATCCAAAGGTTTTGAAAGTCCGCAGACTTTTAAAGGACGGTGCGAAATATTACGGACCGTATGTGTCGGGAATAACAATAAAAAATACTCTTGAGCTTGTGCAGAAACTTTTTAAACCGCCGACCTGTCACAGAAAATTTCCGGACGATATAAGAAAAGGCAGACCGTGTCTTAATTATCACATCAATAACTGCTTTGCACCGTGTACGGGAAAGGTTTCAAAAGAGGAATACAGACAGGTGTTTTTTAATATTTGCCGTTTCCTTGACGGCAACCACAAGGAGCTTATAGCAGAACTGACAGAGCAAATGATGAAGGCTTCACAGAATATGGAGTACGAGAAAGCGGCTGATTTAAGGGATAAAATTCAAGCCGTAAAGGATATAGAAGAACATCAGAAGATTATAAATACCGATAAACAGAACGATAAAGACGTCATTGCACTTGCAAGGGAAGAAAGCGTTGCATTTTGTGAGGTATTCTTTATCAGAAACGGTAAAGTTATCGGCAGAGAAAGCTATAAAATTGACAACACACAGCACAGTACAAATGAAGAAATACTTACCGATTTCGTAAAGCAGTTTTATCAAAACAGTGAATTTATACCCGAAGAAATTTTGACCGAATACGAAGTTGACGACAGCGAAGCGATAATGAAGTGGCTCAGCGGTATAAGAAAACGCAAAGTTACTATTGCAATGCCAAAACGAGGCGAAAAACTTCATTTGGTTGAAATGGTGCGTAAAAATGCCGATATTGCACTTGGTAATTATAAAATTAAGGTGATGAAAGAACGTGAAAAGAATACTGTTCTTGATATGATGCAGGAACAGCTAAGACTTGAAAAACGTCCTTACAGAATTGAGGCATACGATATTTCAAATATTCAAGGTACGGATAATGTAGGTGCAATGGTTGTATTTGAAAACGGTAAGCCTGCGAAACGTAAATACAGAATATTCAAGATAAAATCGTTTGAGGGTGCGGACGATTACGCGGCTATGCGTGAGGTCATATACAGACGTTTCAGACACGCGCTTGAGGAGGAAGAACAGGTTGAAAAGGGTACGCTTTTGAAACGAAACGCAAAGTTTTTGCCTTTGCCTGACCTTATACTGCTTGACGGCGGTAAAGGGCATTTAAACGTGATAACAGAACTTCTGGATATGATTGAAGTCGATATTGAAACATTTGGTATGGTGAAGAATGACAAGCACAGAACAAGAGGTCTTGTTTCAAAAAACGGTGAAATCGAACTCAGTGCAACAAGTCCTGTATTTAAACTTATAACTCACATTCAAGACGAAGTTCACGATACCGCAATATCAT
>ERZ773162.865-NODE-865-length-29679-cov-3.887659_pt1 | contig 29679 bp, 15 predicted proteins | sample MGYA00511113_ERZ773162 | MGnify/ENA primary metagenome ERZ773162 (study PRJEB29015, sample SAMEA2737807) | human gut metagenome | biome: human gut; feature: human-associated habitat; material: faeces | place: China | collected 2012 ... | reverse complement strand
TCCAGCCGATATCAAGATATTCTGGGGGCTAATGAGAAAATACGTATCGGAGTTATTGGCGTAAATTCCAGAGGCAGTGCTCTCGCGCAAGGATTTGCCAAACAACCCGATTGTGAAGTAACTTACATTTGCGATGTAGACTCAAGAGCACTTGAAAAATGCCAGGCTGCGATTCACAAACTGACCGGACGGACTCCAAAAGGAGAAAAAGACATACGCAAAATGTTAGAATCCAATGAGTTTGAGGCAGTAGTAATCGCCACTCCGGATCATTGGCATGCTAAAGCAGCCATTATGGCTATGCAAGCCGGCAAACACGTTTATCTGGAAAAACCAACCAGCCACAATCCGGCAGAAAATGAAATGTTGGTTAGAGCCACTTTAAAATACAATCGAATCGTTCAGGTTGGCAATCAACGCAGATCATTCCCGAATGTAATCAAAGCGATGGAGGAAATCAAGTCCGGCACCATCGGAAAAGTGAGATATGCCAAATCATGGTATGTCAACAACCGTCCTTCTATCGGAACAGGTAAAATCATTCCCGTACCGGATTATCTGGACTGGGATTTGTGGCAAGGCCCTGCCCCGCGTGTACCCGATTTCAAGGATAACTTCATTCATTACAACTGGCACTGGTTCTGGAACTGGGGAACTGGAGAAGCTTTAAATAACGGTACTCACTTTGTCGACATGCTTCGCTGGGGACTAGGTGTGGATTATCCAACCAAAGTAGATTCGATCGGAGGACGTTATCGTTTTCAGGATGATTGGCAGACGCCGGATACACAGCTTATCACTTTCCAGTTTGGCGACGAAGCATCTTTCTCCTGGGAAGGACGTAGTTGCAATACGATGCCGGTAGACGGATATGGAGTCGGTACTGCATTCTATGGAGATACGGGCACTCTTTTTATTGGTGGCGGTAACGAATATAAGATAGCAGATATCAAAGGCAAAACGATCAAGGAGGTAAAGAGTGATTTGAAGTTTGAAACCGGAAATCTCCTGAATCCTTCAGAAAAGCTGGACTCTTTCCACTTCCGGAACTGGTTTGATGCTATCCGCAAAGGTACTAAGTTAAACTCCGGAATTGTAGATGCCTGTATCAGTACCCAGCTAGTACAATTGGGTAATATTGCTCAGCGCGTCGGCCATTCATTACAAATCGATCCGGGAAGCGGCCGTATTCTCAACGATTTGGAGGCTAATAAGCTCTGGGGAAGAGAGTATGAGAAAGGATGGGAAATACGAGTTTAATCCCGACTCCATTTTCCTGTTTTTTCATTAGGTTATAATTTTACAGAAAGGCATGTCTTTGATAGGATATGCCTTTCTGTTTTCCTTCCGTAAAGCTGATTTATACCCTTTTAACACACGGAATATTCACCGTTTTTCATCGAAATCTCTTTTATTTTTGTATTTTTGCGTGCGTATGCGTTAAAATTATAGTATATACGAATTTTATGAGTGACGAAATCAACGAGATAACGGAAGAACATTCAGACTACAAACCGGCGGACGCGCGGGACGAAAGCGTAAAACATCAGTTAACAGGCATGTACCAGAATTGGTTTCTGGACTATGCTTCATACGTTATACTGGAACGTGCCGTACCTCATATCAATGACGGTTTAAAGCCTGTGCAACGACGTATTTTACATTCAATGAAACGTCTGGACGACGGACGGTATAACAAAGTGGCTAACATTGTGGGACACACCATGCAGTTCCACCCCCACGGTGATGCTTCTATCGGAGATGCCCTGGTACAGTTGGGACAGAAAGACCTGTTGATCGATTGTCAGGGTAACTGGGGTAATATCCTCACCGGAGACGGCGCAGCTGCTCCCCGTTATATCGAAGCACGCTTGTCCAAGTTTGCGCTGGATGTTGTCTTCAATCCCAAAACTACCGAATGGAAACTTTCTTATGACGGACGAAACAAGGAACCGGTCACTCTTCCTGTGAAATTCCCGTTATTATTAGCACAGGGAGTGGAAGGTATCGCCGTGGGACTTTCTTCCAAGATCTTACCACACAATTTCAACGAACTTTGTGATGCCTCTATCAGCTATTTACGCGGAGAGGAATTCCAACTATATCCTGATTTCCAGACAGGAGGCTCTATCGATGTAGCCAAATACAACGACGGAGAGCGTGGCGGAGCCGTGAAAGTACGTGCCAAGATCAACAAGATTGACAATAAAACGCTTGCTATCACAGAAATTCCATACGGAAAGACAACTTCGACAGTAATCGACTCTATCCTGAAAGCTGTTGATAAAGGAAAGATCAAAATTCGTAAGGTAGACGACAACACGGCTGCCAACGTAGAAATATTAGTACACCTCGCACCCGGCACCTCATCAGATAAAACGATTGATGCTCTGTACGCTTTCACTGACTGCGAAGTAAGTATCTCGCCCAACTGCTGTATCATCGATGATAGTAAGCCGCATTTCCTCACTGTGAGCAAAGTCCTGAAAAAGTCGGCAGACAATACGATGGATTTGCTGAAGCAGGAGCTGGAAATCAAGAAAGGAGAAATTCTGGAATCCCTGCATTTCTCTTCTCTCGAAAAGATATTTATCGAAGAACGCATCTATAAGGATAAAGAGTTCGAGCAATCCAAAGACATGGATGCAGCCTGTGCACACATCGACGAACGTCTGACACCTTACTATCCGACATTTATCCGTGAAGTTACGAAAGAAGATATTCTCAAGTTGATGGAAATCAAAATGGGCCGTATCCTGAAATTCAACTCAGACAAAGCGGATGAACTGATTGCCAATATGAAAGAGGAAATTGCCGAGATTGATAACCACCTGGCTCACATCGTGGATTATACAGTCAACTGGTATCAGATGCTGAAGAACAAATACGGCAAGAATTTCCCGCGCCACACGGAATTGCGAAACTTCGACACCATCGAAGCAGCCAAAGTAGTAGAAGCAAACGAGAAACTCTATATCAACCGTGAAGAAGGATTTATCGGAACGACCTTGAAGAAAGATGAGTTCGTAGCCTGCTGTTCGGATATCGACGATGTCATTATCTTCTTCCGTGATGGTAAGTATATCGTCACCCCCGTTGCCGATAAGAAATTTGTCGGTAAGAACGTTCTTTATGTCAATGTATTCAAGAAGAACGATAAACGTACGATCTACAACGTAGCCTACCGCGACGGAAAAGAAGGAACGACCTACGTAAAACGCTTCGCCGTAACTTCCGTGGTCCGCGACCGCGAATATGATGTGACACTGGGAACTCCTGATTCACGGATTACCTATTTCAGTGCCAACCCGAACGGAGAAGCCGAAATTATCAAGGTGACATTGAAGCCGAACCCACGTGTACGCCGCATCATCTTCGAGCATGACTTCAGCGAAGTCAGTATCAAGGGACGCCAGGCACGGGGGGTAATTCTCACCCGCTTGCCGGTACACAAAATATCCCTGAAACAGAAAGGCGGCTCTACTCTCGGTGGACGTAAAGTCTGGTTCGACCGTGACATACTTCGCCTCAACTATGATGGACGCGGCGAATATCTGGGAGAATTCCAAAGTGACGACTCCATACTGGTTGTGCTGAACAACGGTGACTTCTACACCACTAACTTCGACTTGAGCAATCACTACGAAGACAATGTGAGCATCGTTGAGAAATTCGATCCGCACAAGATATGGACTGCCGCACTTTATGATGCCGATCAGCAGAATTACCCGTACCTGAAACGTTTCTGCTTCGAGGCCTCCAACCGCAAACAGAACTATCTGGGAGAGAATAAGAATAATCGCCTCATCTTGCTGACCGACGAATACTATCCGCGCCTGGAAGTTATATTTGGCGGACACGACAGTTTCCGTGATCCGTTGGATATCGACGCAGATGAGTTCATTGCCGTCAAAGGGTTTAAAGCCAAAGGAAAACGTATCACGACCTATGCCGTAGATACGATCAACGAACTTGAACCGACCCGCTTCCCCGAACCTGCGCAAGAGCAACAGGCCCCCCCGGAAGAGGAACCGGAAAATCTGGACCCGGACAGCGATAAGAGCGAAGGCGATATTATTGATGAGATCACCGGGCAGATGAAATTATTCTGATGAAGAAAAAACTAATATACCTAGGGCTGACAGGATGCATCCTGTTCGCCCTTTGCACCAGATTACAAGCGCAGATTGACAGTCTGCAAACCCATCGGTATGTAACACGTGCCACCATGTACGGTGTAGGATTTACCAACGTATTCGACACCTATCTTTCGCCGCAGGAATACAAAGGAATCGACTTCCGTATTTCCCGCGAGACGATTCGGATGACCAAGTTATTCGATGGAAATGTGTCTGTACAGAATTTCTTTCAGGCAGACATCGGTTATACCCACAACCGTGCCGACAACAATAATACCTTCTCCGGATTAGTCAACTGGAATTACGGATTACACTACCAGTTTCGGCTGACGGAGAATTTCAAATTATTAGCCGGAGGATTGATAGATGCCAACGGAGGCTTTGTCTATAATCTCCGGAACACCAACAATCCGGCATCCGCACGGGCATACGTCAACCTGGATGCCTCCGGAATGGCTATCTGGCATTTGAAAATCAAACGGTACCCGATGGTATTACGCTATCAGGTCAACCTACCGGTGATGGGAGTGATGTTCTCACCGCACTACGGACAATCTTATTACGAGATATTCTCTTTGGGAAATTCGAACGGAGTGATAAAATTCACCTCCCTGCACAATCAACCTTCGTTGCGACAGATGCTCTCCGTCGATCTGCCGATAGGATATACGAAAATGCGCTTCAGCTACCTGGCTGATTTGCAGCAATCCAACGTTAACAATATCAAGACACATACCTACTCGCACGTATTCATGGTAGGATTTGTGAAAGACCTATACCGTATCCGAAACAAAAAAGGAACAGCTTTGCCTTCATCGGTCAGAGCCTACTAAGAGAACAAAAATTTAATGTTGAAACTTCAAGTGAGATCAATTAAGAATGAGAAATAAGATTAGACAAATGCTTTGGCTGCTCTGTTGTCTTCCGGTATTGACCGGTTGCATCGGAGAAGAAGACTACGCCAATGATCCTGTAGGAAACTTCGAACAACTATGGAAGATCATCGACGAACAGTATTGTTTTCTGGAAGCAAAAGGTATTGACTGGGATGCCGTTCGCGACAAATATAGCCCACTGATTATTCCGACAATGTCTAATGACGATCTGTTTGACATCCTAAGCCAGATGCTATACATTTTAAAAGACGGGCATGTCAATCTATCCTCTGCCAAACGTACTTCTTTCTACGATGAATGGTATCAGGGTTACGACTGGAACTACCGGGAAGACATTCTCTATCAAACTTATCTGGGTAGTGCCAGTACAGGATACTACACATCCGCCGGTTTAAAGTATAAAATATTCGATAACAACATAGGATATATTCGTTACGAAAGCTTCAGCTCCGGAGTCGGAGACGGCAACTTGGATGAAGTTCTTCTCTACCTGGCCACCTGCAACGGATTAATCATCGATGTACGTGATAACGGAGGCGGAAACCTGACCAATTCCACCCGGATCGCCGCCCGGTTTACCAACGAGAAAGCGCTCACCGGATATATACAGCATAAAACCGGACCGGGACATAATGATTTCTCCAAGATGGAGCCGATCTATCTGGAACCATCCAACAGTATCCGGTGGCAAAAGAAAGTAATCATCCTGACCAATCGTCGCTGTTATAGTGCTACCAATGACTTTGTGAATGCGATGCGTAGCTTAAACAAAGACAATAAAGATAAACGAATCATCCAGTTAGGTGACTGGACCGGAGGCGGTTCGGGACTTCCTTTCTCGTCGGAATTACCTAATGGATGGAGCATCCGTTTCTCCGCCAGTCCGCATTTCGATAAAAACAAGCAACCCTTGGAAGAAGGTATTGAACCGGATATTGCTATCAATATGTCTGAATCAGACCAACTTAAGCACAAAGACACTCTGATTGAAAAAGCATTCGAAATCTTAAGTGAATAACTTTATTGTCGAATTATTTGCCAAATCAGAAAATCTTCCTATCTTTGCACCGCTAAACAAAAAAGCTACACATGCGGATGTGGCGTAATTGGTAGCCGCGCCAGACTTAGGATCTGGTGCCGTGAGGCGTGTAGGTTCGAGTCCTATCATCCGCACACTTTCTATAGTATAAATAGACAAAAAAGCCTCTAAATGAATATTTAGAGGCTTTTTTATATCCTTTTCACAGGTTATTAAAAAAATGCGGTAACATTCTCGGTGACGTGCGGGTCCCTTTCATGGTTACTTCTTTGTTTTATTCGCATGTTTGGCTATAAACTCCTTAGGTAGAATACCATAAGCTTTCTGGAATACACGAGTAAAATAGGAAGCTGTACTAAAACCTACACTATATGCAACCTCATTTACCCTCATATCGGTCTCCAACAATAATTGACAGGCTTTTCGCAGACGGTAATTCCGTAAATAATCGCCTGGTGTTACACCTCCTATGGCTTTAAGCTTTCTTTGTAGGTGAGAACGGCTGATATTGAAAATATCAGTTAATGATTCTACCGAGAAATTTTCGTCTGCGATATGCTTTTCTATTTCTTCATTTAACTGACTCAGAAATAGCTCGTCATTTTTACTGGTAACTAATGAAGAGTAAGAAATAAAAGGAGAACGATTAAAGGCGTCAAGCACAGTTCTACGATTCTCGAGTAAACTTATGATTTGCGCCTTCAGAAATGACACAGAAAACGGCTTTTCGATGAAAACATCCGCACCGGAGTGTAATCCTTCTATCTTAACTGCATTTTCAGTTTTAGCTGAAAGTAGAATAATTGGTATATGGTTATAATTGAGATCCGACTTCAATTTCTTAGTAAATGAGATACCGTCTATCCCTGGCATCATAATATCTGAGATTATAATATCATAGCTATTCTCTTCTAATAATAACATTGCTTCCTCGGCATTGAAAGCGGTATCGGCAGCATAGTCTTTGTGCAAAGAGTTCTTTATAAATGATGCCATTTCGATATTATCCTCGACAATTAGTATGCTGTTTTTGTTTTCTGACACACTTCTATCTTTTATTATTTCCTTTTCGAGAGGAATACTATCAAGTTCGGATTTATGCTGGCATAGAAGTGGTAAATCGGAAAAATTGAATATAAATGTAGCTCCCCCAGCTTCATTGTCTTTTACAGTAATATTACCGTTTAACATCTCTGCTAGTTTTTTAGCCAAAGATAATCCCAGGCCGGTACCCATTTTCCCACTATCATTTTGTACTTGATAAAAAGGATCAAATATCAGTTTCTTATAAGTATCAGAGACACCATTGCCATTGTCTTCGACAAAAACAGAATAAGTTGCATCTTTATTCTTTACGAGAGATAAGACTATCTTATCTTTAGTATATTTGAGTGCATTTGTAAGCAAATTCCCTATTATTTTGATTAATGCATCTGTATCTGAATTTACTATAAATTCATCTTGAGGGAGCTGGAGAATAAAATCAATATGCTGCTTCTGCGCTGTTTTACTGATGCGTCCGTACAAATCCGTTAAGAGATGGCGCAAATCTACTCTTGCCGGATTTATAATATATTGAGTTGAGTCCATCTTTCTAAAATCCAGTAACTGATTAATCAAATCAGTCAACCTGTCACAATTCTTTTCGATTATCAATATATTCTCTTTAGTCTCAGGGCTTCCTTCTCCTGAATTAACAACTTCCTCCAAAGGCGCAGAGATTAAGCTCAGCGGAGTTCTTATTTCGTGAGCTATAGTAGTGAAGAAATCTATTTTCGATTTAAAAGATAAATTTTCCTGTTCGGTCTTGAATGCTTCCAATTGCTTTTCTTGTTTTGCCCGACTTTTCTTTATGTAAAATGAGATAATCAAATAAGCCATAACCAAAATCAAAACAACATATACAATCTTGGCAGGAATGGATAACCAAAACGGGGGTAATATCTCTATCTCCACTTTTGCCCCTTCTTCATTCCATAATTCGTCATTGTTAGAGCCTTTCACTCTGAATAGATATTTACCAGGAGATAAATTTACATAAGTCACACTTTGTTTATTTCCTACATAATTCCACTCAGTATCCGTCCTTTCCAACTTATATGCATATTTATTTTTCGAGTGTGCTATATAGCTTAAGCTTGTATAAGATATGGAAAAAGAGGACTTGTTATAGGGTAATATTATCTTTTGCTGCTTGTTTAATTTTTGCTGTATGGCTTCATTCAGTTCCGAATCTCCATTACCTAGAATATCAATCTGAGATATTTCGATTGACGGCAAAACTGTATTCTTATTTTTATTGAGATCTTGTGGATAAAATGAACTGAACCCATTAATTCCGCCAAAGTAGAATTTTCCATTTAAAGCCTTATAACTTGATTTATAATTGAACTGGTTACTCTGCAATCCATCGTCCCTTGTATATAGTTTAATATTATGCAGATCTGATATGTTCATCCGGATTATTCCCTTATTCGAACTCATCCACCAATTGCCTTGTGGATCATCTAATATGCCATATATTACCCCATTGGGCAAACCATCAGTTTCGGATATATTCTTAAAACTATCGGTTTTATAATCGTAAAAGAAAATACCTTGTCCCTCGCTTGCGAATAACAACGTTTTTTTAGAGTCAATATAAATATTAGTTAATTTACTCTCTTTTAATGGATTACTATTATCGCATATTGAATCGTAACATATCCACTCATTAGTTGGTATATGATATCTTATGACTCCTGAACCGTAAGTTGCTAACCATAGATTACCAAAATCATCCTCTTTTATGTCGTATATAAATTTCGAAGCCTGCTCTATGTTAATGAACTCATTTTTATACCTATCGTACTTATTCAATCCAGCATGAGTTCCTACATAAATATCTCCATTTTTAGTTTTACATAAGGCGTATATTCCATCATCATTAATACTGTTCTTCCTATCAGAACTGTGTTTGAATACAGATAGAGACTTCGTTTTAGTATTATATACATGAATCCCTCTCGCATAGGTACCTATCCATAGGTTATCTCCATCTATCAATAAAGCATGCACGTTATAGTACGATCCTTTTATCGGTTGAGTGATAGTTTGATCTTTCGTATTAAAGTAATTTACACCTCCATTTTCCGTAGCTATCCATAGATTCTCATTTTCATCTTCACAAAACTGTCTGATTGTCTTTCCCGATAAGGATCCGGACAAGATGTCGGGATAATAGGTGTCTATACTGAATACACTTGGACTTAAGTAATTTACTCCACCCGAATATGTACCAATCCATATTCCCCCTTCCCTATCTTTGTAGATTGAACCAATAGCCTGATCGCTCAAACTATGATAAGAATTAGGAATGTCGATTCGCTTGGATGTTCTATTTTCAATATCGAACATATATAATCCATTGTCTGATCCTACGAGCAGAGCATTGTCCCGATATTGGCAAATAGCCATAATACGTGTTACGGCAGAAGACTCTTTATTTGAACTAAGAAAAGTAGTATATGCATTTGACTGTTTTTTGTATAAACGCAGACCTTTACCCCATGTTCCAAGCCATAAGTCACCATTGGTATCTTCGACGATTGTTTGTGTCTCATGCTCGGAGTTATCATAGAGACTATATAATCTTTCTATCGGATCAAAAAAGCCTGTATTTGAATTATACCTGAGCAATCCAAGTCTAGTACCTACCCATATATTATCAGAGGCATCTCCGTATATAGACCATACTATATTTGAGTCGAAATCATATCCGTTTACCCTCACCCTCTTCAACTCATTCTTTTCGGGATTATAAGTATAAATACCTTGCGAATTGGTCCCTATCCATATATTTCCTTTGCCATCCTTAAAAATAGTGGTTACAGTATAGGTAATTTTAAAATTATCGGCAGTTGTATTTTCCACTTTTTCAAAAGTCTCGTCGGCTATGTCCATTATATAAAGTCCTGCTTCTGTACCTACATAGAGCTTATTATTATCACCCTCTATCATACAATGTATAATATTATTCCCTATCGTCTTCTCTTTCCGAGGATTATGTCTGAATACCTTGAAACTATTCCCATCGAATTTATTTAAACCATCTTTTGTCCCAAACCACATAAAACCTTTCGCATCTTGCATGATACAAAAGACAAAATTTGCAGAAAGTCCATTATCCACCTGCAACTTCTTGAAATGAAAATTAGAGTATCCCTGCGAAAAAGAGGCAATGCTATAAAGAGAGAGGCAAAGCAAGATGTACAAATAGTGATTTTTCATATAAAGAATGGTATAACGTGAAAGTTTCGACAAATATACGCTTTTATCAGTAGTGGAAAAATATCAATTATTATTTATTTATATCACATTTTAGTCAATATAGCTACAGAAACCTTTTATTGCCATTTTTTTACCCAAATATATCACCTCTGCAATAGTGAATTTATCTATTTTTGCCATCAATCAAGTTGAGAGCTTGTTAACCCTATTTTAATATAAAGATAAGTTTATAACCATATATTCAATACCATGGAAAAACTGACAAACAAGAAAATACCGCTTATCAAATATGCAGTAATCTTCCTTTCTTTTGGAAACAGCATTCAGGCTTCACATTCCTACAGCCTTTAAATATTTAAACTAATTACATACAAAAATCTATTATCAATGAAAACATTTCTTTTATTAATTATTTTACTCTTTTCTTCCATATCATCATTTGCGCAGTGGAAACCTGTGGGTGATAAAATTAAAACGGTTTGGGCAGAAAAAATTGACCCTAATAATGTTTTGCCAGAGTACCCTCGTCCGATAATGGAACGCGATAAGTGGCAAAATCTGAATGGTTTGTGGGATTATGCCATTTTGCCTATGGGACAACAGGAACCTCAGACGTTCGATGGAAAAATTCTTGTTCCTTTTGCAGTAGAATCAAGCCTTTCAGGTGTCCAAAAAGAACTGGGTAAAGAAAAAGAGCTATGGTATAGACGTACGTTTACAATTCCCTCCGATTGGAAAAGCAAAAATGTAATACTACATTTCGGAGCAGTGGACTGGAAAGCAGAAGTTTACCTTAACAATATTAAAATAGGAAGTCACACTGGAGGATATACTCCTTTTTGCTTCGATGTAACCCCATTCCTTACTTCAGGAAATCAAAAACTGGTAGTTAAAGTATGGGATCCTACAAGCGATAGCTCTATACCAAGAGGCAAACAAGTGACTAATCCTAATGGAATATGGTACACACCTGTTTCAGGTATTTGGCAAACTGTCTGGTTGGAACCAGTAAATAACAAGCACATTGTCGGCATTACCCCCATTGCCAATATAGACAATAACAATTTAAAAGTGAAAGTGTGTACAAAGAATACGGAGTCATCTGATATTGTAGAAGTAAAACTAAAGGATAACAATAAAGTGATCGCTTCGGCAAAAGGCGTTGTAGGACAGACATTGGATATCGCTATTCCGAATGCGAAACTTTGGTCGCCCGAATCTCCATTCCTTTACGATCTGGATGTTACCCTCATCGAAAGGGGAAAATCAGTAGATAAAGTCAGTAGTTATGCCGCAATGCGCAAGGTGTCGAAAAAACGCGATGCAAATGGCATAATACGTATACAATTGAACAATAAGGATATATTCCATTTTGGACCATTAGATCAGGGATGGTGGCCTGACGGACTTTATACAGCACCAACAGATGAAGCATTGAAATATGATATTGTGAAGACAAAAGACTTCGGATACAATATGATTCGCAAACATGTAAAAGTAGAACCAGCACGTTGGTATACTCATTGCGACCGTTTAGGTATACTCGTATGGCAAGATATGCCGAATGGAGATCAAGGACCTCATTGGGATATGCACCACTACTTTGATGGAAAAGAGGTCACGCGTTCTATCGAATCGGAACAAAATTTCCGCAAAGAATGGAAAGAAATAATGGATTATTTGATGCCATATCCGTCTATTGCTATATGGGTTCCGTTCAATGAGGCATGGGGACAGTTCAAAACGCAGGAAATTACAGAATGGACGCAGTATTATGACCCATCACGTCTAGTAAACCCGGCAAGTGGCGGCAATCATTATCTTAAAGTTGGAGACATTCTCGATTTCCATAAATATCCTTCACCAGAGATGATGATGTATGATAACGAACGAATTACTGTTATCGGTGAATATGGAGGAATAGGTATGCCGCTTACAGATCATTTATGGCAACCAGATAAAAACTGGGGATATGTACAATTCAAGAGCGCAAAAGAAGTTACAGACGAATATGTGAAATACGGACGACAATTACTGAATTTGGTAAAAAGTGGAATATCCGGTGGTGTATACACACAAACTACAGATGTCGAAGGAGAAGTAAATGGCTTAATAACTTATGACAGAAAGGTTATTAAAGTAGAGGAAGATCGTATTAGAAAGATTAACCAGGAAATCATCAATTCACTGTCTGAATAAAGAAGGTATCAAAGGGATTAGACGAAGCAGAATAGTATTTCAAGTATAATAATAAATAACTAAAACTATGTAAAACAACAAATTACGAATAAGTACAATCGAAAAATCGAACTATTAAATCACAATTTATTATTAGTAGTGGTGCGATAAAAATCTCACCATCGTTATTAAAATATTAATATTTAATCAAATACAAGCGTTCATTGATTTTTTGATTTGAAAATGATTTATTAGTCTTGTTGTTCCAAGTCATCAAGATTATGAATCAGGGTAAATATGTGTTCTCCCAAATTATCGAGTTTATACCGCGCTACCAATTCGATAAACTTGTGCGCCAATATAAAGGAGACTGGCACGTCAAGAGTCTCAACAGTTACAATCACCTACTTTATCTGCTTTTCGGGCAGTTGACAGGCTGTGACTCCCTTCGAGACATCTGCTTATGCCTGGAAGTCCACTCCAAGATACTTTATCATCTCGGTTTTCGTAAGACAGTAAACCACACATCGTTGTCGCGAGCTAACGAGAAGCGGGATTATCGTATATTTGAAGGTCTTGGCATCTGCCTCATGGAAATAGTAAGACCCATGTACTCAAAGATGAAGCTATCCGAAATAACCATAGACAATGTAATCTATGCATTAGACTCCACGACTATATCCACCAGCATAAAACTTGCCGCTTGGGCTTTAGGCAAATACAGCAAAGGGGCTGTCAAGATGCACACACTGCTTGATTTGCGGGGTAGCATCCCTACCAATATCCATATAACCGATGGCAAATGGCATGACAGTAACGAACTGGATGTACTCATTCCTGAACCGTATGCTTTTTATGTCATGGACAAGGCTTATGTTGATTTTGAGGCGCTCTTCAGGTTTCATCAAGCTCAATCGTTCTGGGTTTCTCGCCCCAAGGAGAACATGAAGTTCAAGACTATTGAGCAGATGGAAACCCCGGATGCAGAGTCAGGCATCATCGAAGATGCACGTATCAGAGTGACTGGTTATAAATCGAGTAAACTATATCCTGAGGATATGAGGTTCGTTCGTGTTTATGACCCTGTCAATGACACCATTGTAGATTTTATATCCAATAACTTTGAAGTCAGCGCATTGGAGATAACAAACATTTACCGCCATAGATGGGATATTGAAGTATTCTTCAAATGGATTAAGCAGAACATTGTCGTCAAGACTCTTTGGGGGTATTCCGAAAATGCTGTCAAAGTCCATCTTTGGGTTGCCATCATATCCTATCTGATTGTTGCACGAATCAAGACTGAGTATAACAGTCCTTATTCTATCACAGAAGTGGCGACCCTCATACGAATATCTGCTTTGGAGAAAACAGAGTTATGCACTCTGGTAGTCAAACAAGACGTATCAATCATTTCAAACCAAAATGTCAAAGAACTCTCCTTATTTGAGGATATTTAAAACCCGTGCGATTTTATCGCACCAGTAGTAATTTATTATCAATAAAAATAGTTATAATATGACTAGTAGAATATGTAAACTATTAATGTTAACCGGTTTAATACTGCTATACGCAGGAAATACCACAAAAGGATTTGCTCAAACTGGTGTCACACAACAATCCCGAACAGAGAAAACTGTAAAAGGCACTGTGAAGGATGAGCAAGGTGAACCGTTGATTGGCGTGAGCGTTGCCATAAAAGGCACAACCAATGGCACAATCACGGATGCAGATGGAAAATTTTCCATCAGTTGCAACGGTGATGATATGTTAGTAATCTCGTATGTAGGTTTTAATACCATTGAGAGAAAAGCTGGAAACGCATCATTGCTTGCTCTTGTTATGAAAGAAGACTCGAAATTATTGGATGAAGTTATCGTTATCGGTTATGGTACTACTACCCGTAAACATGTGATAGGGGCAGTCGATCAGGTAAAAGATAAACTTATTAAAGATCGTCCGGTGGCCAATCTTACTCAGGCATTGCAAGGAGCATCACCGAGTCTCACTATCCAGCAACGTAGTATGAATCCGAATGACAACACGATGAATATTAATATTCGAGGTGTCAGTTCTATGAATAACAACGATCCTCTGATTGTTATAGACGGAATGATTGCCGACGATGTTAAAGCAATGAATATGCTTAACCCTAGTGATATAGAAAATGTTTCTATATTGAAAGATGCCGGTACAGCCGCCATTTATGGATCACGTTCATCCAATGGAGTCATACTGATTACCACAAAGAAAGGTCATTTGGATATGAAACCACAGGTATCTTTCAGCGCCTCCGTCGGATCACAAAATCCAGATATCTTATTGAAGCCGCTACCGGGTTATCAAAACGCATTGTTGCGCAATGACTCGTATGTAAACGCAGGAAAAGATCCTATTTATACTGCAGAGGAAATACATCAGTTTGCCAAAGGAGACAGTGAGTGGGGATATAAAGCGATACTGAAGAATGCTCTGCAACAAAGTTATAATTTAGGCGTACAAGGAGGCTCCAAATCTACCTCTTACAATATTTCTTTCGGATATTACGATCAGGAAAGTAATTATAAGGGACAGGACTTTGGTGTTAAGAGATACAATTTCAGAAGTAATATCGTAACTGACATTAAACGTTTGAAACTGACTGCATTATTGGCATACGACAGACAAGAAGGACGTTCGGACAGAGGTGGCTTGTGGTTGTCAGATGTAATGCGTGTACCAACATACAATACGTATGACATATATCCCGATGCAGATGGAAAATATTACAATACAGACATAACCACTGGAGGTAATTTCCTTGCCACCTTATATCATGGCGGTCTTACAACAAACAATGATGACCATTTTCAAGGGGTTGTATCCGGGGAACTAAACATTTGGAAAGGATTGAAAGCGAAAGCAGTATTAGGCTATGACCTAAGGTCGGAACACCGCCTTATAAAAAGACGTTATCACCCGGTATATGATTATATCGACAGGGATAAAATAACGAATGAGAGTGATAAGAAAGATTATAGTATTGAGGACTATAACGGAAAAATAACAATGTTGAATACCCAGTTCCTACTAGAATATAACCGTACTTTCAACAAAGTACATAATGTTACGGGGGTATTTGGATATACAACAGAGTCATTCCGCAGAGAAGCTAATGAGATAAAAAGAAAATATGTCGATCCTGATCTCTATACAGATACAGATGACACCGAAATAGATCCCGGCAGCTACAACACACCTGGTGGAACAGTAGAACGTGCTCTTCATTCGTGGTTAGGTCGTTTGGGCTATTCATATATGGACAAATACTATGTTGAAGTGAGTGGCCGTTACGACGGTTCATCATTGTTGGCAAAAGGACATCGATGGGCATTCTTCCCATCAGCGACTCTTGGATGGCGAATCTCAGAAGAAGAAATTTTCTCTTTCTGGAAAGAAAAAGTAGGCGACCTGAAAATTAGAAGTTCGTATGGTTTGTTGGGAACGCAGTCTGTGCCAGACTATCAGTATTTTACCACATACGATATTTACAAAAATCAATATGGATTTAATAAAACTCCGGTAACAGGTACAGGATATACCTTTGGCAATGAATCATTGTCATGGGAAAAGACAAAGACATTCAACATCGGTTTTGATGCTACTTTGCTGAAAAACACGTTGAGTCTATCTTTCGACTACTTTAATAAATACACTACCGATATTTTATTAGTTCCACAAACTCCGAGTACTTTAGGAGGAGCTGTGCCCTATAAAAATATTGGAGAAATGAGAAACAGCGGATGGGAATTGTCTATCAACTATCGTCTGAATCATTCCGACTTTACTCATAACTTCGGATTCAATATAGGCGACTCTTTTAATAAAGTAATCAAATATGGCAAACAGGATATTTTTCAAGTCGACGGAATAGAACGTATTGTTCGCGAAGGCGTTCCTCTGCATAGTTATTACGGATTTAAAACAGATGGCCTATATCAAAACGAAGAAGAAATACGGAATTCAGCAGTGTTTATTGGAGCAAACTTGTCACCCGGAGACGTGAAGTATGTAGATCGCAACGGAGATGGAGTTATAGATGACAACGACCGTTATATCTTGGGCAATGCTTTCCCTCGCTATATATTTGGATTCAACTATTTACTCAACTGGAAAGGGATTGATTTCAATATGCTGTGGCAAGGTGTAGGCAAACGCGATATGGCATTACGTGGCGAAATGGTTGAGCCATTTCATGGAAGTTATTATTTTGTCATGTTCGAACACCAGTTGGATTATTGGAGTCCGAGCAACACAGATGCCAAATATCCACGGCTGATAAATGATTATGCAACATCCTCGTATGCGAACAATTACCAGCATTCATCCGACAGAAACATTTATAATGCAGCATATCTGCGATTGAAAAACTTACAAATTGGTTATACTATTCCGGAAACTATAACAAGGAAAATAGGTATGAGCAAAGTACGGGTATATGCAACCGGACAGAATTTATTAACAATCACAAAAAATAAATTTATCGATCCGGAGTCTTCTGAATTTGGTAACAGCATGAATGCCGGTGGTGCAAACAGTGGACGTAACTATCCTACATTGAAATATTATGGTGGTGGTGGTATTGAGATCGTATTTTAAATACAATAATCAGATATAGTATAATATATGAAAACAACAATAATTAAATATTTTTCATGGTTTATTTGCATATTTTCATCCGGCTGCGTCGATCTGGATGTATCCCCTACAAATAAATTTACTGACGAAAACTATTGGACATCAGAAGAAAAAGCAGCTTCGCTTTTGCATATGGCATATCGCCAGATGAATAGTACGGAATGGGTATTCCGTGACGAACGATTGAGTGACAACCTCTATAACGGATACGGTGGTGATGATATCAAAACAATCAGTAACGGACAGGCTACATCCTCGACAGGTCTTTTCGATAAAGTTTGGGGTGAGATATATGGTGGGATAAAAACAACCCATACACTTTTAGCCAATATCGATAGAGTAGAAATGGATGAAAATCTCAAAAACAGGATGAAAGCTGAAGCCCGCTTTATTCGTGCTTTCCTCTATTTCCAATTGACAAATTGGTATGGAGATGTACCATTCTTTACGCAGGATATTGACGAACAAACTGCAAGAACCATTGGACGAACCAAACAAGCTACCATCGTAGAATGGATACATCAGGAGTTGGAAGAGATAGCAGAAATACTGCCGACCAAAGAACGGTATGCAAGAGCCGATAGAGGACGGATTACATGCGGAGCGGCAGTAGCTTTTAACGCCCGTGTAGCCTTAAATTTCAACGATTGGGAGAGAGTGAAAAAGTATACAGAAAAGTTGATTGACAAAGCTGACTATGGAAGATATTCACTTCACTCCAATTATCAGGAAATATTTTATAAAGCAAATGAATATAATAACGAAATAATTCTGGATATCCAGTATGTGCCTAAAGTACGTACATGGAGTGATATATCCACATATGTTCCATTCAATCTGGAATCGGTGCAATACATAGTCGCAAGTCCTGCTCAAAGCCTTATAGACACCTATCTCATGAGAGATGGAAGTAAATGGGATGAAGCAAAAAGTGCTTATGAAAACCGTGATCCGCGTATGGATATGACAATCGTTCGTCATGGCAGTATAGTGCAAAAAAGGACGGTTCTTCCTATACAGTAAATGTAAATCCCAACGGTGCATCAAAAGAGAATAAAGACAAGATTGGTCATGCCAGTGGTTCGCAAACCGGATATTTCTATAGGAAGTATTATGATCCGAGTCCAAGTGCGTGGACAGTAGGTACTTCATGGAGTTGCAACATCAATTTTGTAACACTGCGCTATGCCGATGTTTTGCTGATGTACGCAGAAGCTATGTACGAATTGGAGAAAATGACTCCCGAAATTTGGGAGCAAACAATAACACAGCTCCGCCGCCGTGCCGGATTCAATGAAACACCTGCGGCAATGGACTATCCAACAAGTGGAGATATTCGGCAAATTATCAGGGACGAACGACGTGTAGAATTGGCACTGGAAGGAACGCGTATTTATGATATACGCCGTTGGAAAATTGCAGAAGATGTTCTGAATGAACCATTCAGAGGAGCCAAATTTAAGTTGAGTGGCGGTGATTTGACATACTTCTCATACCATGAAAACTCATTCAACAGGGATCGGGATTATCTATGGGCTGTGCCGAGGCAACAATTTACGATCAACCCCAATCTGGGCCAAAACCCCGGATATTAATCATGACGCTTATTTTTAATCATTTAATATATAAAAAGATGAAAAACAAAATATTATTTACGTCCATAACATTCCTGACATTAGCATTAGGAGTATTTACAAGTTGTGAGAAAGTGAAAGAATTTGAGAGTGTATCTGTCACTTCAGTTCCTAAATTATACGAACCGGTTGAAGATCGATATGCAGTAATAGAAGATGTATCAAACCTGTACTTTGAATGGGAGAAAGCCCAAGCGGAAGATAACAGCGTGGTGTATTACGATATATTATTCGATAAACTCGACGGGGACTTTTCTAACCCTATATATATTTATCAGGCAGACGGCAATGGTTTGAATACCGGAGCTACCATTACGCAAAAAGGCTTGAATAGAATAGCCCGGCTTGCCGGTGCAAAGGCTGAAGAAGAAGCAGTTGTAAAGTGGACCGTGCGCTCAAACAGGGGAATGAACTTCGCTTTGGCTCAAGAATCGAGAACAATAACCTTACTCCGTATGGCAGGTCTCGAAGATTTGGACGATGGAGAAAGATTGTACATTGGTGGAGCAGGTTCGGAACAAGGACAACGTGTGAAGATGATAGAAGCTGAATCGGGCACTTATTACGAAATATATACCAAACTGGAGGCCGGCGAACCATTCTATTTCTACACCAGATTACAAGCCAACTCTGACAGAATCATATCAATAAAAGAAGATGGAGAATCTCTTGAAGAAACTGCCGGAGGCGAAGCGCTTACTTATGCAGTAGATAAAGCAGGTGTCTATCGTATTAAACTTGATTTCAAGAACAAGAAGATTTCTTTCGAAGAGATTAATAGGGTTGCCATACGTAATTCATGGACAAATGTGCGCGGTATTTTCAATTATACCGAGAAAGGTGTTTGGGAACTCATGAACTATAATGTGCAACTACAAAAGACAGACTGGGGCTTTGACGAACGTTATAAGATTGAATTTACCGTAGATGGCAAACAAGAAGACTGGGGACAAATTAAAGACAAGTTCTTTGATAACAGACCTAGCATAGATAGAGCCGGATACCGTGATATGGCTCCTACCGATAACGGTCAGTGGAATGGTAGTCAATTCAAATTCCCGGAAGAACTCTGTGACAGAAATAATCTCAGCAAATATTTTACAGATGTTACGATATCTATGACTGCAGAGAAAAATTACACTCATGACTTTACTAATATAAATACAGGTGACTAAACCATACGTAGTCTGTTTCTCGTAAGGGAAACAGACTGCTAAAAAACAGAAGTAATTATGAAAAATATATTATTCGGGATTTTCCTTACATTTTCATGTTCTCTGATGTCGTGTGGCTCATACGACGATGAATATATAGAAGTAAACCAGTTTCCTAAGTACTCATGGACAGCAGCAGCCGACAGCGCTTCAACGACTTTTGTAAACAGGTATTGGAACACATCTGTAGGCTGTTTCAACAATACATTCGACGGACAAATAGCACAAAACGACTATTGGCCCGAAGCTCATGGTCTGGATGTGGTAGTGGATGCTTACCTGCGTACCCATGATGAAAAGTATAAAAAAGTAATCTGGGATTTTTATGATGGAGTAAAAAATAAAAATGGAGGCAAATGGAGACACGATTTTTATGACGATATGGGTTGGCATGCAATGGCTCATCTACGTGCATACTATGCAACCAATGATGACCGGTTCTTAAAATCATCTCACGATCTGTGGACATGGATCACCGAAGGTTGGAATGATTACGACGGCGGAGGTATCCAATGGAAAGTAGGAACTGATGCTGAAAGTATGGGGAAAGGTATACCATCAAACGGACCTGCAGCTATTATTGCAGCCAGATTTGCACAAAAATACCCAGATGAGACCATAAACGGATTCACTAATCTACAATGGTCACTACGGATATACGAATGGATGAAATATCACCGTACCGTATTGTCTACAGGCCGGATATTTGAAAATTATGACACTACAAATGGAGATTATTCGTATGATGTAGGAACATTTATGGGAGCAGCTATCGAGTTATATAATATAACCAAAGAGAAAGTATATTTTAACGATGCAGTGAAAGTAGCCCGTTATCATATAGCAAACAATGTAAATACCGCCTATAAGGTTATGAGGGATTATGGCGAACAAACCGGTGATGGCGGCGGACACGACTGCAACCTCTTCAAAGGTATATTTGTACGCTACTTTACCATACTTATACAGCATCCGGATCTTTCAGACGGTGACAGAATGCGTTTTGTTGCTTTCCTGAAGAATAATGCAAATTACTTATGGACTCTTGGAACCGAAAAACCGGATATCAAAATGAGTCCTACGTGGTGGCAAATGCCAAAAGGTGATACATCATGGGGCGATTTACGTTCCGCCATTAGCGGTACAACAACTATAGAAGCTATGGCTTTATTAGAGAAAAATGGATTTGTAGATTAAGTAAAATCTATAACAAATAAACTACCCATCTATTTATTACCCTGCAATCTTGGCTAATTGCAGGGTAATAGCACCTCCTGTTATATCCAATCATAAATAATATCAGATGAAACAACATATTAATTTTAAGTCCTTACTCACTTTAGCAATAATAAGTCTGTTGGGAATCAGTTTTATTGCTTGTAACGACAAAGATGAAATAGAAGACGAGCAACTCATTGCTGTTAAGAGTCTTAACGTCCCTGTCAATGATGAATACATTGTATTACAATCTGTTACAGATCTATTATTCGAATGGTCAAAAAGCGAAACTAAAGATGTTAATTATACGATTCTATTCGATAAAGAAAATGGCAATTTTTCAGCTCCTGTATATAAGGCTTCGTCGGATCATGCAGGGGTTAATACCAATATCAGAATAACACAAAAAAAACTTAAAGATATTGCAGTCGCTGCCGGAGGCATTGCCGGAGATAACATTAAACTAAAATGGGCTATACAGACTACTAAAGGTCCAAATTCTATTTTATCTGAAGAATATCGAAGTATCACTTTCGTCCTGCCAGTTGATTTAGGAAGCATCATCAAAGATGGAGAGAAATTATACATCACCGGCGAGGGAGCAGAAGATGGCCAGGAAGTGAAAAAAGTTGAATACAATGGTTCCACCATTTATGAAATATATACGAAACTGGAAGCTAACAAGCCCTATTCTTTTTATTCACAATTAGGTGAACAAAAAAGAACATTCAATCTGAAAGAAGATGGGATAACATTGAACGAAACTACCGGACAGCAATTTACTGGAACAACCGTAACACAGACAGGCACTTATCGTATCCGTTTGAACTTTGGTACATACCAGGCTACCATAGAGAAAATAAATAAGGTGGCAATCCGTTTTAGCTGGACAGGGCGGGAAAACGAGTTTAATTATACAGCAAATGGATGTTGGGAACTAAAAGAGTACAATGTGCAATTATTCGCTACCGACTGGGGCTTTGACGAACGATACAAAATAATCTTCACGATTAACGAACAGGAAGAAGCCTGGGGACAACTCGGACCAGAATTCGGAGAAAGGCCGGTCATTGACAGACCGGGCTACAGAGACATGGCTCCTACTGAAACCGGACAATGGAATGGGGCACAATTCAAATTTCCTGCTGAATTATGTGATGAAAATGACTTAAACAGGTATTATACCACTATTTTGATCTCTATGACAGCTGGGAAGAATTATACCCACGATTTTCTGGATATAACTTCTCATGGAAATTATACTGCCAAATACCAAAACCCTGTATTTACAGACTTCTCTTTACCCGACCCTGATGTGATAAGAGGGGATGATGGCTACTTTTATCTGTATGCAACGGAACACTCAATGACAGATATTAATATGAAAAATGCACCAATTATGAAGTCGCGAGACCTTATTAACTGGACAAAAGCAGGCTCAATCTTCACAGATGAAACCCATCCTCAAATAACAGGAGTGAATGATGCCGGTATTTGGGCACCTACCGTAAGCAAGGTGAATGATAAGTATATAATATACTACTCACAGCCTGCACCCGAATGGAAACATGCCATCGGCATTGCCACTTCATCTTCACCCACCGGGCCTTTTACCGATCATGGAAAACTAATAGACAGTAACGAGCAAGGAGTTGACATTTCCATTGATGCATTTCTTTATCAGGAAGATGGTCGTAACTACCTGTTCTGGGGCAGTTTCCGTGAGATTAGCGTGATAGAACTGACTGCCGACGGAATGTCTATCAAGAAAGGAGCAGTAAGAAAGAAAGTTGCCGGAGGTCAATACGAAGCCGCCTATGTCATCAAGAGAGACGGAGTATACAATCTGATATTATCTACCGGCCAATATCAAAAAGGCGGTACATATAGTTTAGTTGTCGGACAGTCGAATAACATCATGGGCCCATATACTAATAAAAAAGGGGAAGATATGAACGATGTCAAGCATGAGTTGATGTTAAAAGGCAATAATCGGTTCTCTTCAACCGGGCATTGTTCGCGCATTATCACAGACGATATAGGTCAGGACTGGATCCTGTATCATGGATATGTTGACGAACTCGATTATCGTTGCTTGATGCTTGATAGAGTAAATTGGATAAATGGATGGCCAGTTGTAAATAATACATACCCTACTTACACAGGATATAATGCTCCTGTATTCAGATGAAAAATGATTAAATAAAAGATATATGTTTGGAAAAATTAAAACGACTATCATCCTCGCCTTTCTAATCATTACCGCAGGATGTTCAGTTCAGAAGGGTAAGAACAAACGTTTGACCGATTATGTCAATCCATTTATAGGGACCACCACCTTGTGGGACAGTATCGATTTAGGCTACAATCCTACCCGCAGGGCATGGGGAGGGGAGACTTTTCCGGGTGCATCCTTACCTAACTCTATGGTACAAGTCACTCCCGTCACCATGTGGAGAAGCGGTTCGGGCTATCAGTATGAAGATACTATTATCCATGCTTTTGTTCATACCAGCAAAGGGCATTGGAATCTCTGTTATGTTCCATTTATAGCAGTAAGCGGGAATGTTGATCCAAAATCTTATTATACGGGATATAGTCACGATAACGAATCGGCAAGTCCCGGATATTATCAAGTCTATCTCAAAAAATATGATATTAATGCAGAAGTGACTTCATCATTACGATGTGGTTATCACAAATATACTTATAAAAACGGGAAAGAGAAAAAACTATTGGCCGACCTCTCCCATTCTAATGAGTATATAAGAGGCTGGAATATAGAGAAGTCGGGCGATAACGTATTCAGCGGCTATCAACAAACAGGTCCTACTTTCTATTTCTATGCGGTTACTAATCATAAGATCAAGGATATAGAATCATTGAAAGATGGAGATGCGGAAGTTCGTATCGTAAACTTTATCGACAATGAAAACATAGACAATCCTCTCGAAATGAAGGTCGGCTTCTCTTATGTTAGTGTTGAAAATGCAAAGAAAAACCTGGAGGCAGAGATACTCAATAAAGATTTCGAGCAAGTAAGAAATGAGGCAAGCGACACATGGGAAGGATTGTTATCTAAAATTCAGGTGTCAGGCGGTACGGAGGAGCAAAAAGAAACCTTTTATTCTGCTCTTTACAAAGCATTTTTATGGCCCATATTATTGAGCGATGTAAATGGAGAATATGTTAATGCCAAAGGCGAGGTGGTAAACAAAGGATTTCGTTACTACAGTGAACCTTCTTTTTGGGATGATTATCGCAATAAGTTGATTTTGCTGGGTATGGTCTCTCCTGATGTCACGGCGGATGTCATAAAGTCTATTACCGATTATGGAGAAATTAAAGGATTTATGCCAAGATTTTTCCATGGAGATCATGCGTCTGCCTTTGTTACAGGGAGTTATTTAAGAGGCATCCGTGATTTTGACGTGCAGAAAGCATATAAAATACTATTAAACAATGCTTTTGCTGAGGGCGAAGGTAGCAGACCTCATATTAAAGAGTATATGGAACGAGGATGGATATCCGAAATGGATATTAAAGATCCGAAATTGGAAACAGTAGCAAAAGCAGCTGTGACCAAAACACAGGAATATGCATACGATGATTATGCCACTGCCTTGCTGGCAAAAGAATTGGGCGATATGCAAAATTATGAAAGGTTAATGAAGAGAACAGATAGCTATAAACATTTATTCGATTCTACCACACAGCAGATGCGTCCCCGGTTGGAAAATGGAGAATGGGTTACTCCATTCGACCCTAAAAGACCATTCTATGAATATATGTATCGTGAAGCTAATGGATGGCAATCCACATTCTTTGCTCTCCACGATCCTCAAGGTCTCATCAATTTATTCCCCAGTAGAGAAGCATTTGAAACGAAATTAGACTCATTATTCATGATCCCATGGGAGGGATATGAAGCACATAATCTGACTACTTTTATCGGTCAATATTGTCATGGGAACCAACCTGGACATAGCATTCCTTATATGTACTATTTTGTAGACAAACAGGAAAAGTCACAGAAAATATTGAATAAGATATTAAACGATTATTACCGCATGGGACCCGAAAAATTAGCATATTGCGGCATGGATGACGCAGGAGAGATGTCTTCGTGGTATGTATTGAATGCCATAGGGTTATATACATATTCACCTGCTGACCCCAAGTATATTATCACTGTACCCTTATTCGACAAGACAATATTTAATTTGAATGGCAAAGATTTCACTATCAGCAAAAAAGGAAATGGAGAAAAGATAACAAACATAACTTATAACAACGAAAAAATTGAAAGTTACTTCATTACACATGATAAGTTGAAAGAAGGAAAAGAGCTGATAATTAGCGTAGAATGAATGGTAAATCATAAGAAACGGACGAATTTCAAAAGGATTAAGGTCTAAGATTTGGTGTTTTTTTGTCACTTTAACTAGGTTTATCAGAAATAAAAAATACCTTTGCGAAAGAATTAGAAGTTCATTGATTTAAGTAAAATAAACTAGAAGCCTTCAGGATACTATCTTGGAGGCTTTTGAATTGATTTGATATGAATAAACATCAACTTTGCTGCATCGGTCACATCACATTAGACAAAGTAGTCACTCCTCAAAACACTGTCTACATGCCGGGAGGAACAGCTTTTTATTGCTCACATGCCATCCGTCATTTTAATGATATCGATTATGCGCTGGTAACGGCAGTAGGTGCCACCGAGATGAAGGTTGTAGAGCAACTACGTGAAGTGGGTATTAACGTAACCGCCTTACCCAGCAAGCACTCCGTATACTTCGAAAATATCTATGGCGCCAATCCGGACGACCGTACCCAACGTGTATTAGCGAAAGCCGATCCGTTCACAGCCAGCCAACTCAAAGAAATAGATGCACAAATCTACCACCTCGGTTCTCTGCTGGCAGATGATTTTTCACTAGAAGTCATCAAAACACTATCCCAGAAAGGTTTGATTGCAGTAGATTCGCAAGGTTACCTACGCAAGGTTCGTGACACCCACGTTTATCCGGTGGACTGGACAGATAAGAGAGAAGCCTTGCAATATATTCATTTCCTCAAAGTCAACGAGCATGAGATGGAAGTGCTGACCGGGCTTTCCGATCCGCATGAAGCTGCCCGTCAATTATATAAATGGGGAGTAAAAGAAGTATTAGTCACCTTGGGAAGCATGGGCTCACTTATTTTCAACGGAAAAGAATTTTATCGCATCCCGGCCTATAAACCCAAAGAAGTGGTGGATGCAACAGGATGTGGAGACACTTATACCATCGGCTATCTATACCAACGGGTGTCAGGTGCCGGCATTGAAGAAGCAGGACGTTTTGCTGCAGCCATGTCGACTTTAAAAATAGAGAAATCCGGTCCTTTCAGCGGAGATAAGGAAGATGTCATTGAATGTATCAGGACTGCAGAACAGATGTTCTAAAGTCCTGATCTCTCATGTATCTACTTTCTAATCTTAAACACCGGTGCAATCGCGTTCACCCGTTTATCAGGCATATTTATAACAAGCCCCTGTTCAGAACGGGTGAACGGAACTTTCCCGTAGCCCAGTAATTCAACTTTACTGATCTTACCCGGATGCAACTCACTTTTTGCTGCCAATGATTTAATCGTGATTTGTTTCTCTTCCGGCCATGCCAATACGACAGCATATAAGCTTTTATCCGTTTGTGTAAATCGAATCTCTTTTGAAGTTGCCTTGTCATAAGCACCTTCATTAAACCCTTGCGCATTGATAGGGATAGCAGATTCCGCTATCGGACCTTCACCGAAGACTTTCCACGGACGAGTATCGATGATAGCTTCTTTATTGACAGTCATCCAGTCACCCAAATCATTCAGAATCACTTCTTCTTTTTCGTCAAACGTTCCATCTGCCCGTAAAGGGACGCTAAGCAATAAATTACCATTCTTGCTGACAATATCAACCAACAGCTTTACGACTGACGCAGCCGACTTATAACCATTATGCTCATAAATAGAGGTGTTGTAATGCCAACCTCCGATACATGAGCACGATTGCCAGGGCTCTTCAATAATCTTGTTGGGAGCACCACGCTCTACATCCCAAACCAAAGCCTTACGCTGCTGCTCATCCAGAATCTTACCAAACATCACAGCTTCCAGTTCCCCCTTATGAGTCGCCATATTATGATTATAGAAATGTGCGGCAATCTTCAACCCGGCATCACTGATAGGATAAAAAGGAAGTACGGTTACATCAAAATAAATCAGATCAGGATTATAGCGGTTTATTGCGTCCAACGTACGGTCATAAAAATTCGTACAATACTCCACTGTTGGCTGGCAAACTCCATTTCCCCATCCCCATTGTCTATGAATCATGCCATTACTCCAGCTACCTTCACTCATCGGATGATTCTGTGCATACAAATCTTGGGGATCATATCCTTCCCACCACTTACCTTTACCATCCTCTTTAGTGAGTTTTCCATCATAAGGAATACCTGCTTTCGCCCCCTCTCTATCATAACGCTGTGAAGGCTCATACCAGGTCCAGGCATGATCGGCATGGAAACTAATACCAAAAGGAAGCTCGTATTTACGCGCAGCCTTCTCCCATTCTGCAAGAATATCCCGCTTAGGTCCCATGTTCACCGAGTTCCACGGTTGGTACCGGCTATCCCAGAGATCCATATTGTCATGATGATTACCCAAAGCAAAGAAATATTGCGCCCCTATTTTCTTATATAATGCAACTAACTTATCAGGATCCCATTTCTCTGCTTTAAACAAAGGAATAATATCCTTGAAACCGACCTCGGATGGATGTCCATAGTGTTCCACATGATGTTTATAAGCTCCCGAACCTTCAAAATACATCTCACGCGCCATCCAGTCACCGGAACCTTCCACACACTGGGGTCCCCAATGAGCCCAAATACCAAACTTGGCATTTCTAAACCATTCGGGAACTTTGTAATTTTTCAGGGATTCCCAAGTCGGTTCAAATTTCCCTCTCATCATTTTCTCATTCTTTTCCGAAACCGGAACAGGATAATTTTGAGCTATTACTGTCTCTCCGCATAATAATAAAACAGAAATCAATAATAAGTGTGTTGTTTTCATGATATAACTATTTATAATTTCTCTATATTTGTGACGATACAAAAATAGAACAGCAAATTGAGATTTTCATTATCCAAACACGTCATCATATAGGATATTATCGATATTTGTATGTTAAAACAATTAATTCACTAAAGTTATGACACAATCCATCGACCAACTACATTTGTTGATATTAAACGTAGGACTAGCCATCCATAACGCAGATTGGAACTGGAAAAACGTCAGCAGTCCATTCACCAGACTGTACTATGTGACCGAAGGAACCGCACGTATCATCTTACCGTCAGGAGTACAGGAGTTACTCCCCAACCACCTCTACCTGATTCCGTCATTTACAACTCACAGTTATTCATGTGAGGCCCATTTCTCGCATTATTACCTCCATATATACGAAGACCATCAATCGGAAATGAGCATTCTGGAAGACTATAACTTTCCTGTGGAAATACCGGCAGGCGACTTGGAGCTTCCACTCATAAAAAGATTGTGCCAGATCAACCCGACCATGCACTTGCCGCAATCTGATCCGACAAGTTATGACAACAATCCGACATTGATTAAAAGTATCATCAAAAACAAACAACGAGACTTCTATGATAAGGTAGAGTCAAGGGGAATAGTTTATCAACTCATGGCACGTTTCCTGAAAAATGCCAAGCCTAAAATTGAAACAAATGACGACCGGATTCAAAAAGCCCTGTCTTATATCCGGAAGAATATTTATCAGAAAATAGAAATAGATTCGCTGGCAGAAATCTCCTGCCTGTCCAAAGACCATTTCATCCGGCTTTTCAAAAAAGAGGTAAACAACACTCCATTGCAGTATATCAACCAGAAGAGAATTGAAAAAGCACAGCTCATATTGATAACAGATAACATGTCGATTAAGAACATTGCTTATCTGCTAGGATATGAGGACCAGTCTTATTTCAACCGCTTATTCAAAAAATTGACAGGACTTACTCCACAACAATACAAAGATACATACAAGTCATAAAGCATAATTCTATCACCACACACTGATTCCGTATTAAATCAATGGAGGCTCTATTTATTTCAGCTTCCACTCTCCCCCTCTGCCTTTACTATTGTGTTAAAAACAAGCATTTCCCCTTTTTTCCTAAATCTTTTTTGAATTTCGTTTGTTCCCTTTGTTACTCTCGCCAAAAGACGGCAGAAAAAAGACTTCAACCTAAATAATAACAAATGGAAAAATTTAATGCAATGAGGACTATACTTTTACAACATCTTCAGAAAAAAGCCATCAGGTCAAAGAGCATCATGACGCTTGTT
>ERZ773162.846-NODE-846-length-30333-cov-11.970507_pt1 | contig 30333 bp, 27 predicted proteins | sample MGYA00511113_ERZ773162 | MGnify/ENA primary metagenome ERZ773162 (study PRJEB29015, sample SAMEA2737807) | human gut metagenome | biome: human gut; feature: human-associated habitat; material: faeces | place: China | collected 2012 ... | reverse complement strand
GGAATTTGAAATGGCAGCGGAAAAAAGCGAATATATTAAGAAGGCGTATGAGGATCTGAACCGGATCAGTGCAGATGAAGAAAAGCGTCTAGAATATGAAGCAAGAGAGCGTGCGATTCGAGATCACCAGTATTTTTCTACTGTTTACAAAGAAACTGGGCTTAGAGAAGGACGAAAAGAAGGCCTAAAAATAGGCCGACAGGAGGGGCGACAGGAGGGGCTGCAAGAGGGCCGGCAGGAGGGCCTACAAGAGGGGCGACAGGAGGGCCGGCAAGAAGGCATACAGGTCGTGGTAGAGTTGCTTCGGGAAATGGGAATGGAGAAAGAAATTGTATGTGTAAAAATTCAGGAAAAATTTCAGTTTTCTCTATCAGATGCAGCGAAGGAGGTAGAAAAGTACTGGAAATCATAGAGGAAGCCGAAAAGGAGGCATCATTAAAAATTCATAATAAAATTCCCTGACAGCATTTTGGTTGCTGTCAGGGGGCTTAAAAACGAAAATTTAATCTATAATTTGCGGGAAACGAATAAACACACGTGTTCCGATACCTTCCTGACTTTCGATAAAGACGCCAGAACAACACTGGAAATGAATCGAGAGGGCAGGCGGAAACTGCCCTCTCTATATCTTAGGAAAATGATGTAAAATGTAAATTAGAAATCTAATTCATATAAAGTTCCGATTTCCTGGGACAGAACATCACAGCCGTTTTCTGTTACGGCAATGCCTTTTTCCCAGCGAACACCAAAGGTATCTGTTGAAATGAAGGTATCGATTTGGAATGTCATGTTTTCCAGTAAATTGTAGTTGGAATCAGTCTCTACCCAAGGAGCTTCTACTTCGATCATTCCCGTGCCATGTAAAGGTCCATAAACAAAATTATCTTTAAATCCATTGTCTACATAATAGTTATAAAAGTTTTTGGCGATCTGAGATGCCGGGATTCCAGCTTTAATTTGTTTTTGAGTCCACCGATGAGCCTCTAATCCGAAAAGAACCACTTCTCTGCGTCTTCCTTCCAATTTTCCCAATACGATTGGATAACCGACAGCGGCAGAGTACCCATCAATCCTTGCGGATAAATTTAATTGTACGATATCATTCTTCTGGAATTCCCGGTACGAAGACCGTGAAATAGCATGTCTGGTAGAGGACTCGGAGAAAACGTACATAGGGAGTCCTTCATATTCTGCACCATTTTCATAAATTACGCGCTGAGCGACTCCGACCATTTGCAATTCGGTCATTCCTGGTTGTATTTCCTGAATAACCTGCTGCATTGCCAATTCAGCAATGCGATATCCTTCTCTTAAACAATTGATCTCATTTTTTGATTTTACAGATCGCAAAGCAGTCATGATATGATCTGCGCGTACGATTTCAGCATCTGGAAAAGCAGCTCTGATTCCATCCATAATCACAACGGATGTATCCAAATAGCTGGCTACGCCAATCCGGATATTTTTTTGTGTCACTCCAATTGCATGAAATACATCCTGGAAGGTATCTGGAGTTAATTCCGGATAGGCTGGGTCTGCACTCTCTCTATATTCCTTTAAAATAAAAATCTTTTCAATCTTAGAACGGTCAGCGGCAAAATAGCGGCTTTCAGGCCCTACCATAAGGGCAGCATCTCCGGATGCAGAGATGGCAACCCCGGCACGTTCAAAAAGTGGCCAGAAGCCAGAAAAATATCTTGCATTTGCGTAATCAGCTTCATTCGAATTGACAATCAGAACATCAAGATGTTCTTTTTCAATCAGCTTTGCAGCATTTTGGATTCTTTCCTGGTATTCATGATCAGGTATAAAAATTCTTTTGTTTGTACTCATTGTTTTCTCCTTTTCTATCATTTGATATGGTTGATGTCAGGCTAATTTGTGTTGTACCCGGGTGTTGTATAAAAAGCTACAGTTCTCGGATCAGCTCTGCCGTATTGTGCGATGACAGGACAATCACTTTCCAGCATAATGGCATATTGTTCGCTGATAGGCACAGTATAGTTCCCAAAGTCCTGTTCACTATTTGTCCGAAGGCATCGTACACGTCTGGCATTTACTGTGACCTCAGACAGTTGAACAGGATCTTTGTCTGTGAAAAACAAGGTAAGCGTAATATGTGCATCACAGTCACATGTATTCGTTATTATAATAGATTCATGTCCTGGTATACTGTTTACGCCTTCAGGCGGACATTCCGCATCTGGAAATATCCAGATTTTACTTCCATAATTCATAAAGTTCACCTCATAGTTAGTCGTATAAGTTCGGGGCGATTTTATCCTCGTCCATATTTTGAGCATGGTACCAATAGCAAGGGGTTGCAATGTCGGAGACAGTTTCATTGTCTGCGATTTTTGTTAATGTTTCCACGGTAACCCGGCCCATTTCCATAGGAGCCTGTGTTACAGCACCTAGCATAATTCCGTCACGCACAGCAGTTTTGATCGTTGCTCCAGCGTCAAATCCAACCGCCAGGACATTTTGAGTTGGATCGGATCCTAAAACATTTAAATTGACATTGGCTGTTAAAATTCCTTCTGCGGCGACCTGATTAGAGCCATAAATAGCAACTGTGTCTTCTTTATTTAAAATTTTTGAAGCTTCTGTTGCACATAATTCTACGGTTGTCTGTGCAGGGACAGCAACTTCAATTACGATGTCCGCATCTGAGATATTTCCAGGATCCTTACAGTGGTCGGTATAATATTCATGTCCTGTTACGGCTACTTTTTTCCCGTCATTTTTCGCCAGTTCGCTAAATTTATCGATAAATCCCATTCCTCTGGAAATAATGGATTCAGAAGTTGCTTCCTGGTTGATTTCCCCAATTCTAACCGGTGAAGAAGCAGCAGCTAAGGTATCTTTTAAAGCATCGTACAAATTTTCAGCAGCTAATTCCCCTGCCTTATAGTTGTCACTTGCTATTGTGGAGTAGACAGATCCTTCCGGGGCATCTGGTACACCAGAGTCAAAACACACAACAGGGATTTTTTTATTGTAAGCTTTCTGCAAAGAGTCTAAGACAGAATTTTGATCGCAGGCAGCGATTCCAATCCCATCAGGTGAGCTGTTGATCGCGCTGTTGATCATATTTACCTGATCGGCAATGTCTGACTCAGTGTTAGGTCCCGTACAATTTACATCTACATTGAGATCAGCGGCAGCTTCCTGAATTCCAAGCGCAGCAGCCTGCCAATAAGAAGATTGATAGCTTTGCACGATAATCTCAAAATGATATTTGCCTTTGTCTTTATCAGTTGTATTATCTGCCTGCGTATTTTGTTCACCACATCCAAATAGACATGAGATGGATACACAACTAAGTAATATTGCTGTAATTACCTTTTTTTTCATGGAATGTACCTCCTTTTGATTTGGAATAAAAAGTGCACTCTTGATTATGCCCTCATTGTAAGAGTTTTGCTCAGCAGAGTCAACAAAAGAGGGTGAAATTAAAAAGCATTTTATTAAAACGTTTAACTATATTTACAAGATGGAAAGATTTGTGATATTCTAAAAAAAAATGAAAGGGAAGTTATTTCATGGTAACAATAAAAGATGTCGCAAAAAAGGCAGATGTTTCGATTGCTACAGTTTCTAATTATTTAAATCGGACAAAACCTGTAAGCAAAGAACTTGGGGCAAGAATTCAAAATGCAGTGGATGAATTGGGCTATTCTCTCAATCTGAATGCAAAGATTTTGAAGACTGCACAATATATGGATATTGGTGTGATCTTACCGAGTTTAAATGATTCTTATTATGTGCAGCTTTTTCAAGGAATTAAGACGTATTTTCAAAATACGAACTATTTTATTAATTTGGTGTTTTCCAATAATATTCCCGAACTGGAAGTTACCATTGCTCAAAATTTGAAACGGAAACAAATATGCGGGTTGATTTTAGTTTCATGTCAGCCGGAAAATTGGAAATTTTATTACGATAATTTTACCTCGAAAAAAATTCCTTTGGTGTTGATCGACAGAAAAATATATGGATTGGAAACCAATTTTGTGTCTTGTAATAATCGAGTCCTGATTCGAAATATGGTGGATGAATTGCTGAAAAGAAAGATGGAAAACATATTTTTGCTGTCAGGGCCAGAGAAATTTTACTGTGAACTGGAATGCATGAAAGGAATGCGGGATGCATTTGAAAACAATGGAAAACAGAACGTTTCTGACTATTTTATTCAAACCAACATGGGGAAAGAAGATGCTTTCCGCAAGACATTACAGTTGTTAAAGAGGAAGAAACCGGATGCAATTGTTACAACATCAGAATCGCTGGCATTGGGGATTATTGAAGGGATTCGTTTGATCGGATATACAACGGTCGATATTCCGATATTTACGTTGGGAGAACAGCACTGGAATCTCCATACGCATTCTTTTGCAACTAATTCTCTGGTGCGTCCGGCTATGAATTTGGGAAAGACAGCTTCGAAATTATTATTAGAACAACTGGAATCACCATTGACAAAAGAATCGGAGAAAATTATATTGGCGGGATGCAGTTCAGACTGGGAGCATGAGAAGAGGTATCTGTCGGTAAAGAAAAAACCGGAATCAGAACAGAAAAAATTACGGGTTTTAATGTTGGATACCCCACAAGTCGAATCTATTTCCGGATTGATTCTTAATTTTGAGAAAAGAACAGGAATAAAAATGGAAATTATTACAATGCCTCATAATGAACTGTACAATACGATCTTAACGACGTATTCAGAAAATCAGGAAAAGTCTTATGATGTGTTTATGTATGATATGCCCTGGCTTTCCTTCCTGGCCGCAGAAGGAATTTTGGAAGACATTTCTGACAAAATGAAAGAGATGGATTTAGAACTCTTTTTCCCGGGAGCTCTGAAGTATTATAGTATGTTCAATGGTCGATATTTTGGAATTCCGTTTATGTATGCACCACAGGTACTTTTTTATCGAAAAGATTTGTTTGAAGATGTTGCGGTCAAAAAAGAGTACGAAAAGCAAAACAATATTTCACTGCGACCACCGGTTACATTGAAAGAATTTAATACAATTTCTGAATTTTTTTCCGATAAAACAAATATTATCGAATATGGAACTTCAATTCCAACGGCTTATAACGAATGCTTAACACCAGAAGTTTACATGAGATTGAAAGCATTTGGCGGACACATTTTTGATCAGGAAGGAAATGTAGTGTTTGAATCAGACCAGACACTGCGTGCATATATTAATTTCCTGCGAGCAATAAAATTTGCAAAACCAGACTATAGAATTGCAACAGATATGAGCGCAGCGCAGGATTTTATAGACGGAAAAATAGCAATGTTAATTTCCTATCCGTCATTCTTGAGAAATATTCCGGATTTGAGAAAAAATAGTATGATAGGTTCTATCGGGTATCATTTAATTCCCGGGCGAACCCCTTTATTGGGAGGGTGGAGCCTTGGGATCAATCAGCATTCTTCAAACAAAGAAGAAGCATTTCAGTTTTTAAAATGGACGTGCGAAGAACAAACAGCGAATTATACTACGTTGCTGGGAGGGCTGACAGTTCTGACAAATACTTATGTAAATGATGAATTATCAGATTTGTATCCATGGCTGCCGTTATATTACTCTATTTATCAATATACGAAACCAGTTATTCCGCCAAAGCTGTTGAACAATAAGGTGATTCCACAGTGGGAAATTGATGAAGTAGTGTGTAAATGGTTATATAAATTATTAGATTCTGAAATAGAAGTGCGCGAGACAATCTCAGAAACGCAAAAAGCTTTGCAGATACTGGCAAAGCAATATCAATAAAAAAATTGCTGTAAAAGACTTTTTCAGTCATTTTACAGCAATTTTTCTTAGTCACGGAACATCTTCATGCCCATCCATTGCTGCATATGATCCAGCATCTTTTCATCCGGATCGATCAGGATACAGCTCATCGTCTGTTCAGCCGGGATTACAATGGCATAAGTACCTTCGCCTGTACCTGCGGAAAAATCTTTTGTCTTGTCTGCGTGTACAGAATCAAGACGGTGAGAATTTTTTGGCGCAATGATCTCAGCCTGCTGGATATCCAGAGTCATGAGTTTTTTGCGTTTTGATTTACTGTAAATAGCGTCAATTTCCAGATCGTGGTTCAAAAGTGTATACTCATATTCTACATCGAGTTTCGGAAATACAAAGTAGTAAATCAGAACTCCGAGAAGAATCGTAACGAGAACTGCCAGAGAACCGATAAAAAGCATACCTCCGCAAAGCACGACTACGAGAGCGGCAATGCACAAAATACGGATCACGAGGTCCATAGGTCGGGATTTACGAGTAACTAATTGTTCATAAAGTGCGTCATTCATGTGGTATATTCCTTTCAGTATATAAATAATTCATTACCATAGAGGCGATCTTAAATGTCATGGCATCTTCAAACTGGCGAAGATCCAGACCGGTCCGCTTTTCAATCTGCTCCAGACGATAGATTAAAGTATTGCGGTGCATATGCAGCTGCCGGGAGGTCTCTGCGATATTTAAGTTATTCTGTAGAAACTTATTAACGGTTGCAGTGGTTTCTTCATCCAGTGCCTGTGGAATCTCCTCTCCGAAAATTTCATGAAGAAAATTCTCACACAACGAAGTTGGAAGACGGTAGATCAGACGTCCGATTCCAAGTCGGTTATATGGAAATACCGTCTGTTCGGAATAGAACAGCTTACCGACTTTCAGTGCAAGACTTGTCTCACGAAAAGCAGTGGAGAGATCCAGCAGATTATGCAGAGTCTTGCTGTACGAAACACGGACACGTGCCAGAGCTTCCGCGTTTACGGTATCCACGATCATGCGGGCAGTAAGATGTACAGTTTCCTGTGAAGAATCTGCCAGAGATCTGACAGGACAGAGAATGGCACAGGAAGCTTCTGTCAGCGGAATTCGAAATGCTCCTGACTGGGATGGAAAGAGATTCTTTAAAATCTCGGAAATATCTTCGTCCAGGCTGTGAGAAGTCTCCAGAAGATAAAGGATACGCGGCTCTTCCGGAGCAATGTGAAGACGGGCAGCCCGGTCATATACATTATATGTAGGGATGCTGTCTGTCATCAGGCTCTGAAGAAAATGAATCTTGTTATACTTTTCTTTGTATGCGGAGGAAAGGAGCTTTAACTGCTCCAGCGCTTTTGTCACTTCTTCTTCTGTTTCTGCGTGAATCTCCATAGAAATTCCGGTAATATGTCTGAGGTCTGTCAATGCTTTCTCTAATTCTGCTGTATGATTCATAGTGTTTCTCCCGGTAGACAGAGAAGGAGCTGCACAATCGTACAGCCCCCTGTCATTTTTAGTTATAACTATTTTAAAACATTAGTTTGTAATCGTCAACTCTGTTTCTTTGTCGAAGATGTGGATCTTTTCCATATCCAGAGCAAATACTGCGTGATCTCCGTTTCTTAATGTTGTACGAGGATTTACGCGGGCTGTCATCTGTGTACCTTCTAAGTCAAAGTACAGATATACTTCTGCTCCAAGCAGCTCATAAACTTTGATTGTAGATTCGATCACGCTGTCAGGTGAATTGCTGATGAATGCCTGTGAATCATGTACATCTTCCGGACGAATACCAAGAACAACAGTTCTTCCGTTGTATCCACCGTCGATCAGTGCCTGTTTTTTAGATGCAGGAACTTTCAGTGTATGTTTTCCGACAGTTAATGTTACATCATTTCCTTTGATGTCAACAACAGCATCCATGAAGTTCATCTGAGGAGATCCGATGAATCCTGCTACGAACAGGTTGCAAGGTGTGTTGTACAGGTTCTGAGGTGTATCTACCTGCTGAACAACTCCGTCTTTCATAACAACGATTCTTGTACCAAGAGTCATAGCCTCTGTCTGGTCATGTGTTACGTAGATGATTGTAGCGCCCAGATTTTCATGCAGTTTGGAAATCTCGATACGCATCTGAACTCTCAGTTTTGCATCCAGGTTGGAAAGAGGTTCGTCCATAAGGAATACTTTTGGATTACGAACGATCGCACGTCCCATAGCAACACGCTGTCTCTGTCCACCGGAAAGAGCTTTTGGTTTACGGTCAAGCAGTGGTTCAAGGTCAAGGATCTTAGCTGCTTCACGAACCATCTTATCAATCTCCGGTTTCGGAACTTTTCTTAATTTAAGTCCGAATGCCATGTTATCATATACAGTCATATGTGGGTACAGAGCATAGTTCTGGAATACCATCGCGATATCTCTGTCTTTTGGTTCTACATCATTTACCACTTTGTCACCGATCTTGAGTTCACCGCTTGTGATCTCTTCCAGACCTGCGATCATACGAAGTGTGGTAGATTTACCACATCCAGATGGTCCTACAAAAATGATAAATTCTTTATCTTCAATTTCAAGGTTGAAATCTTTAACTGCTTCAAATCCGTTCGGATATGTTTTGTTAATATGCTTTAATGATAAGCTTGCCATTTATTTTTCCTCCTAAATCTTTGTGCGCTTCTTACACACTGTCGCTGTTCTTGTTTCTGAAATAAAGTATATCTGTTTTTACATCGTTGGTCTATGACCGGGTTGAACAAAGATTTTTTAAGAAGGTGTACAAATTGACGAAAGCCTTACAGCAGTTCTTTGTAAATATCTCTCTTGCCAACCCCTCTGTCTTTTGCCACCTTTTTCATGGCTTCTTTCTTATCGATTCCCTGGTTCATATAGTAATCCATATGCTCCTGAACCGTCATTTCTTCCCATTTTGCGCGCTCCTCCTGTAAAATGCTCTCCCGGCTCTTCCCCTCGATCACAAGCACACACTCCCCCTTCGGATCGTTGCTCTCATAATAGGAAACCGCTTCCGCAAATGTGGTGCGAAATGCAGTCTCATGCTTTTTTGTAAGTTCCCGGCACACAGTCAGATGTCTGTCCCCACCAAGAACTTCTCCAAGCTCTCTCAAGGTTCTCACCAGACGGTGCGGCGCTTCGTAAACGATCATCGTTCTTGTCTCATCTACAAGCTCACCTAGGACTGCCTGTCTTTCCTTTTTGTCCGTTGGAAGAAATGCCTCAAATGCAAATCTTCTGGTGGAAAGCCCGGAAAGTGTCAGTGCCGTAATACAGGCAGCGGCTCCCGGAAGGGAAGTGACCGTAATTCCGGCTTCATAGCACATTTTCACCAGTTCCTCACCCGGATCTGAGATCCCTGGTGTACCGGCATCGGTGATCAGCGCAATATTCATCCCTGTAAGAAGTTTTTCCACCAGAGCGTGTCCCTTTTCTATCTTATTATACTCATGATAACTGGTCATCGGTGTTTTAATCTCAAAATGATTCAGCAGTTTAATACTGTTCCTGGTATCTTCTGCCGCGATCAGGTCAACTTCTTTCAGCGTCCGGATCACCCGGAACGTCATATCTTCCAGATTGCCAATCGGTGTTGCACACAAATATAATGTTCCTGCCATTCGTTACTCCTTTCCAGTTCCTGTCATCCCGTAATACTCCAGGATCTCCCGTGTATAGCTGCCGTCCTTCTCATAAACGATCAGTGGCGGATCTACTGTCATCCGCGATTTGGCACCACGGATTCCTTCTATTAAAACCATGTTCGGTTCCTTATCCACATATGGATACACCAGACGCATTCTTTTTGGCTCCAGCTTCGCCTCACACATTGCTGTCAGAATCTCTGCGAGCCTAAACGGTCTGTGTACCATATAAAATCTTCCTCCGGCTTTTAAAATCCGTGCACTTTCCCGGATAATATCCTCCAGTGTGCACAGTACCTCATGCCTCGCAATTGCCTTAGCACTTTCCGGATTAGCCATTCCATGACCTCCGATCATGTATGGAGGGTTCGTTGTTATCACATCCATGGAACCTTTTCCAAATATCTGTGACGCTTCTTTGATATCTCCCGTCACAATGTCGATCTGCTCCTCAAGCCGGTTGTGCCGGACACTCCGACACGCCATATCCGCACTTTCTTCCTGGATCTCCAGTCCTGTAAAATGCTTTCCTTTTGTCTTTGCGGCCAAAAGAATCGGGAGAATTCCCGTTCCTGTTCCAAGATCAAGAACGCATTCTCCCGCTTTTACTTTGGCAAAGGCACTTAAAAGCACTGCATCCATTCCGAAGCAGAACCGCCCCGGGCTCTGGATGATCTCATAGCCTTTTATCTGTAAATCATCGAGCCGTTCTCCCGGCTTAAGATTATTTGTCATCTAACTTTGACGCTCCTTCACCTTTCTCCAGAGCTGCAAGCTCTTTCATTTCCTGTTTGGAAAGCTTCACATCCTTTTTCCGGCGGCGCGGTTTGAACTTCAGGTCAGCTGCCGGGTATTCACGGATTTCTTTCTCATCATTGTCCAGAGTTACAATAACCCTGACAAGCTGACGCAGTACGCTTAATGACTGTACTTCACCTTTCAGTCCTTCCGGAGTTGTCACCGCCTCACCTGCAGACGGAAGATTATTGTTGAGTTCCTCGTATGTCTCTTCCTCATTTGTCAGGCAGCACATCAGTCTGCCACATACACCTGAAATCTTAGTCGGGTTCAGAGACAGATTCTGTTCTTTTGCCATCTTGATCGAAACCGGTGCAAACTCAGACAGATAGGTGTGGCAGCAAAGCTCTCGTCCACAGATCCCGATTCCTCCGCGGATCTTCGTCTCATCTCTTACACCGATCTGGCGAAGTTCGATCCTGGTACGGAATACCGCTGCCAGATCCTTTACCAGTTCACGGAAATCAATTCTTCCGTCTGCGGTAAAGTAAAACAGCACTTTATTGTTGTCAAAGGTATATTCTGCATCGATCAGCTTCATCTCCAGTCCATGCTTGTGGATCTTTTCCAGACAAATCTGAAATGCTTCTTTTTCTTTTTTGCGATTCTTTTCTTCTACACGGCGGTCATCCTCTGTCGCCAGGCGGATCACTGTCTTAAGAGGCTGGGTGATCTCTTCATCCTTCACTTCCTTCGGTCCCATCACAACGTTACCGAATTCTACTCCTCTCGCGGTCTCTACAATTACCTGATCGCCACGCTTCACCTCAAATTTGCCCGGTGAGAAAAAATAGATCTTTCCTGCAGTCCGAAAACGGACTCCAATTACTTTTGTCATTCCCTAGTTCTCCTTTATTGTCAACAGAAGAAGTTCCATGACAAGATCAAAGTTGACATTGGCGCGCAGTCTCGCCTTTGCTTTCTCAAGTGCTTCCAGAATTGTCTCAATTCCTTCATAAGAGCTCTTTTTCGCACGCTCCCTGATACTGTCGATCTCTTCACCGAAAATCAGTCTGTCGATATTCATTGTTGCTTTATAGATCAGAACATCACGATACCAGATCATAAGGATGTCCAGATAATCTGTGATCTCAATCTTGTAAGCGGAAATCCGTTTCACAGCTTCCACCAGATCACCGAGTTCCATGGTATCGATATTCTTCAGCAGACGAACTGCCTCATCTTTAATTTCATTAAAATGCTCAGAGCCTGCCAGCATAGCAGCTTTTCCAATATTGCCCTGTGCAAATGCAGTACACACGTCTGCCTTGTAATCAGGAACCTGAAGCTGCTCCATCAGATACCTTTTCACAAGCTGATCCTTAATGTTGCGGAGCTTCAGCATAACGCATCTTGAGCAGATCGTTGGGAGCAGACTGTTCGCATTCCCTGTAAGAAGCAGAATTACCGCATAAGCAGGTGGCTCTTCGATTGTCTTCAGCAGAGCATTCTGTGCCTGTACAGTCATCATATCTGCATCCGGCATAATGTAGATCTTGTATTTTCCATTATAAGGCTTCACCTGAATATCCCCATTGATCTGAACCCGGATATCATCTACACTGATGCTGTTCGGCTTTTCATGCGTTACCCAGATAATATCCGGATGATTGCCGCTGACTGCCTGCTTGCACGAATGGCACTCATAGCACGGTTCTGCTCCGCCCTTTTCGCACTGCAGAGTCTGTGCAAAAAGACCTGCAAGCATCTTCTTTCCAGATCCCTTCTCGCCGTTCAGAATATAAGCATGTGATACTTTATCTTCTGTAACTGCGTTCTGTATATACTGAATGATCTCGCTATGTCCTACGACATCTTTAAATCCTGACATATTATCACCCTCTTCTTTCTTACTATTCCATTAGTATAACATAAATTTATGCAGATACCTAGAGCAAATTCCTGTGGTCTTTCTGAATTATTTCTGAAAATTCTGCGAATTTCGCTTTGTAGGTATGTTGAAATCATATCTTCTGCACACAAACTATCTTCTCAATAATAAAAGATGACAACTTTTCCGATATGTTTTATAATAAGCATGAATATATAAAGCTTCTGTATCCAATGATGTAATCGGATTGCTCCATTTCTACGCAATTTATTCTTTTGATACTTACATCATACAAGATGTTGGGGTCAAAAGGTATTTTGGTCAGACAAACTTTATATAAGTTTCTTACACAGAAAGGGGATGAACTCATGCTGGAGGTAAAAAATCTTACATTCCAGGTGAATGAAAACGGAATAGAACGAAGTATCGTAGAAAATATCAGTTTTAACGTAGAAGACGGGGAAATGCTGGTGATCACCGGTCCGAACGGAGGTGGCAAATCCACACTTGCAAAAGTGCTGATGGGGATTGACCAGGCAAGTGCCGGACAGATCATCTTAGACGGAACCGATATCAGTGATTATGATATCAACCACAGGGCAGAAGCCGGAATCGGTTACGCATTCCAGCAGCCACCGCGCTTCAAAGGAATGACGGTAAGCAAGCTTTTATCACTTGCGGCTGGAGAAGATCTGACAAGAGATGTCTGTTGCAGACTTTTAAGTACCGTTGGACTTTGTGCCAACGAATACATTGAACGTGAAGTAGACGGAACCTTATCCGGCGGTGAAATGAAGCGTCTGGAAATTGCAACCGTTCTCGCAAAGCCGCACAAACTCTGTATTTTCGATGAACCGGAGGCCGGAATCGATCTCTGGAGTTTTTCTATGTTGATCGAACAGTTTGAAAAAATGCACAAAGAGAAAAAGCAGAGTCTTATTCTTATTTCCCATCAGGAAAGAATCATCCAAATGGCTGACCGGATCATGGTAATCGAAGGCGGAAAGATTGCTTCGATCGGACAGACCGCGGATATCCTTCCACAATTATTAGGGAAGACAGCAGACTCTTACAGCTGTCTGAAATGTAGATAACAGGGGAGGAAAATACAATGACTTTATTGGATAAAATTACAGAAAAAGTATTAGCTCAGATCGATGATACCGGTTTTACACAGTCCGGTGCATTCAATTTACGACATAATGGGATCGCGCTCTGCCACGGTGACAGTGAGCATATTAAAATCAAGAAAAAACAGGACAAGCCGGGAATCGATATTTTCATCGATGGAAAAACAGACGGCGAAGAAGTTCATATTCCGGTTGTTGTTGACGCAAGCGGAATGACGGACGTTGTTTACAATGATTTTTATGTAGCAGAAGGTGCAAATGTAACCATCGTTGCCGGATGTGGTATCCACAACAGCGGATGTAACGAAAGCCGCCATGATGGTATTCATACTTTCCATGTGGAAAAAAATGCAAATGTACGCTATGTAGAAAAGCATTACGGAGAGGGTGAAGGCACCGGAGCCCGTGTACTCAATCCTGTTACCGAAGTTTATCTTGGTGAAAATTCTGTCTTTACGCTGGATACTGCTCAGATCAAAGGAGTCGATTCTACGGTTCGTGAAAATAATGTACATCTGGAAGCCGGTTCCAAGCTTTATGTCATTGAAAAACTGATGACACATGGAAAACAGGAAGCTACTTCAAATATGATGGTGGAACTGCTCGGAGAAGGCAGCTCTGCGCAGATCGTATCCCGTTCGGTCGCAAAAGGCGAATCCAGACAGGTCTTCCATCCGAGGGCTGTCGGAAAGAACCGTTGCCATGCACATGTTCAGTGTGATTCTATTATCATGGATCATGCAGAAGTAAGTTCAATTCCTGAGATCAATGCGAAGCATGTGGATGCGGCTATTATCCACGAAGCTGCGATCGGAAGGATCAATGATGAGCAGTTGATCAAGCTGCGGACTCTTGGAATGACGGAAGAGGAAGCAGAAGGAGTGATTATTGAGAACTTCTTGAATTAGAGTCATGCGTAGCGTGGAAATATGACGAAAAAAAGAAATCCATCTTCGGTATCTGCTTCGTTGCACTAAGCATTCCACCGAGCCTTTGAAAGCATCAATTGTGTCAGCAATGGCTTCCACAATTGATTAAGTCTCGGTTCCATAGTGCAAAGGCGCTGATACCGAAGATGGATTTCTTTTTTTCTGGATATTGACTCCACTACATTATAAAATCTTATTTAATAAACTTCATGAATTTCTCAATGAGAAGTTCATATGGACAGGCGGAGCCTGTCTCGCTTGGGTGTTGAAATCTCTACTGTTCAAGTATCTTTTTACAGATTTTCTCAAGTACGTCTTCAAGATTTGTGTTTTCGTAGCGTTCTGTGATTCCGGCATGGGCTAGGTTTTCTTCGGAGAAATCTTTGGAATCGGCGAGGAAACGGCGGCACATTTCGGCGTATTTGGGTTCTTTCTGGGTTTTCTCACGGGCGAGGGCGCGGGTTAAGCGCTCTCCGTCTTCTACCTCGATGTAAAGTGGAACTACTTTTTCGTTTCCAAAATAGGTTTTCAATTTTTCATAGGATTCAAGAGTTCCGATCATGAGATAATCCTGATTTTTTTGTTCAAAATCGAACTGTCCGTCATCAGAGGTGAAATAGTGCCAGATACCATAAACTGTATTGTAAGCACGTTCTTCGATCAATCGGCCTTCTGTTTTGAACTTTTTAAGTTCAATTTCGTCTGTAAAGAAATATTCTTCGCCTTCTTTTTCTCCCTCACGCCGTGGACGGGTTGTATAGATCGTTACATTTTTTAACTGTGGCATTCTTTTTCTCAGTTCTTTGTAGATTGTGTCTTTCCCCGTTGAACTTTTTCCCATCAGATAATATATTTTACTCATGTTTCCACACCTTTATCTTGCCTTCCGTCTGTATTCCTTCTATTTGGAGATTCTGTGTTTCATAATAACAAAGAAGTTCTACTGCTTCCCGGCTGATCCGCTCTCCGGGTACGATAACCGGGCTTCCCGGTGGGTAGAGATATGCGTATTCCAGAGAAATGTGTCCTTCACTTTCTTTCCACGGAATCTCTTCTGTTTCTCCGTCTTCTTCCCGGTCTGCTGCCTCCTGCGGTGTAAAATACTGCTCCAGTCTAGGAAGCTCTCCGGAAATCTCTACGCTTCCAGAAACGGCTGTTTTTGCTTCCAGCTGACCGTCTATTTCCAGTAACGCAGCTTTTAACCTATCCAGTCCTTCCTGCGTATCTGCCACGGTCGTCATCGCAAGTACATAGGTTTCTCCGGTCATTTCCATTTCCAGATGATATTCTTTTCGCAGCCGTTCCGCAAGCTCCGGACTTGTAATATTTGCATTTGCTGTGGAAATCACAACTTTGGAAATATCATAATGTTCTGTACGGAGAATCTGTAAATGCTGTAATGGCTTCAGTTCTTCTCTGAACTTTTGCAGCCTCTCTACATAAAGTTCAAATGCTTCCTCACATTTTCCATCCAGGAAATCCACGCAGGCATCCAGGCTTGCCATGAAAATATACGACGGACTGCTGCTCTGCAACATATCCAGATATTTCTTAATTCTTCTTCGATTGGCAAGCTTTCCGTTGATATGCAGGATTGCAGTCTGTGTAAGAGAAGGCAGTGTCTTGTGCAGACTGTTGATCACCACATCTGCTCCCAGATCATTTGCGCGCCCCGGAAATGCCGGATGAAATCCAAAATGCGGTCCATGTGCTTCATCTACGATCAGTGGAATCCTATACGAATGTGCCACTTCCGCAATTCCTTTCACATCCGATACCACGCCATCATAATTTGGAGATACGATCACAACGGCTTTGATATCCGGCTCTGCAGCAAGTGCTTTTGCCACATCTTCTTTGCTGATCTCCCCGTTCATATGCATGGAAATATCAAATTCCGGATACACATAGCGCGGTACAAGACCATTCATATAGATTGCATGGTAAATGGATTTGTGACAATGGCGTGCCACCAGAATCTTATCTCCCCGGTGCGTACATCCCATCACTGCACTTAAAATTCCGGCAGTACTTCCATTTACCAGAAAATGACTTTCCTCTGCCCCAAATACCCTTGCGGCTCTTTCCTGCTCTTCTTTTAAAATACCATCTGCGTGATGCAGATCATCGAAACCATCGATTTCCGTGATATCCAGATCGTATGGAAGTTCAATTCCAAGAAGTGCCTTGTTTCTCTTATGTCCCGGCATGTGAAATGCGTAAAAATCGCTCTCGGAATATGCTTTTAATTTATCGTATAGTCGTTCCATTTTAAACCTCTTTAAGTCTTTTAGAAACATCATATAATTTTTCTTCCGAAAACGCAAGAGGACGAAACGGTTCTCCCATTTCGTCCTTCCCATATATTCCGGCTTACACAGCTACAATCTCAAACACTTCCGCCTGGAAATCTCCCTTATCATTCACGCCCTTCTTCCATACACCGGACGCAGAATCGGACAGGATCATTCCGACTTGCATCAGCTCATCGCCATAGCAGTCATAAGCATATCCGCTGACCTTATAACAGGTATCTTCTTTCAGCCCTTTCAGCTTCAGTCTCTTAAATCCAACATTGACCGGCTGCATTACCCGGTAATAACCAACCAGCGCCTTCTTCTGATCCTCCGATACGATCATCCATGCGGTCTCATTTCCCTCAAACGGACTCTTCAGTCGATAGAAAGTTCCTTTCTGGATCAGATCTCTCTTCTCCTTCATAAATGCGATCTGACGGCGGATTTCTGCCTTATCTTCCTCGCCAAGCTTTAAAAGGTCAAGCTCATATCCAAAAGTTCCAAAGTAAGCCACATCTGCTCTTGTCTCGAGCGGTGTCACACGGTTTGTCTGATGGTTCGGTGAAGCTGATACATGGCTTCCCATACAACTCACCGGATAAACCATTGAAGTTCCATACTGGATTTTCAGACGTTCGATTGCGTCAGTATCATCCGAAGTCCATCCCTGCGGTGCGTAGTAAAGCATTCCCGGATCAAATCTTGCCCCACCACTTGCACAGGATTCAAACAATACATGCGGAAAACGGCTGGTCAGGCGCTCATACAGTTCATACACACCAAGGATATATTTGTGGCAGACCTTTCCCTGATACTCTCTGTCATTTCCATTGGAGAACACCTCTGAAAATGTACGGTTCATATCCCATTTGATATAAGATACCGGCACTTCTGCAAGAAGATTTTCCAGCATGTCCCCGATATATTCACGTACCTCTTTCTTAGAAAAATCCAGTACATACTGTGTCCGGCTGTGGCAGATCCGCTTGCCCTGTTCTGCAAGAAGCCAGTCCGGATGCGCCCTGTACAGATCACTGTCTTTGTTCGTCATCTCCGGTTCAATCCAGAGCCCGAATTTTAAATCTTTGGCATTGATCTTTTCTGCCAGCTCCTTTAACGTTCCTTTCAGCTTTTCCTCATTCGGATACCAGTCGCCAAGGGAAGAAGTACTGTCATCTCTCTTTCCAAACCATCCGTCATCCAATACAAAAAGCTCCATTCCAAGATCTGCTGCCGCATCCGCAAGTCCCAGAAGCTTTGGCGCATCAAAATCAAAATAAAATGCTTCCCAGCTGTTGATCAGAATCGGACGAACCTTATCTCTCCAGGTTCCCCTTGCCAGACGTGTGCGGTACAGCTTGTGAAAGGTCTGGCTCATTCCGTTAAGTCCGGCTTCCGAATATACCATTACCATCTCCGGTGTCTGGAAGGATTCGCCTTTTCCAAGTGTCCACTTAAATCCATTTGGATGGATTCCCATCAGCACACGGGCGGTATCATAATTGTCTACCTCTGTCTGTGCAAGGAAATTTCCGCTGTAAACCAGGCTGAAACCGTAGACCTGCCCCTGGAACTCGTCTGCATTTTCACGCGCAAGTGCAAGGAACGGATTGAACTGGTAGCTGCTGCATCCGCGCATACTGTAAATACTCTGGATACCGTAATCCAGCTTATGTCTTCTCACATGGCGCTCTCTCGCCCACACACCGGCAAGATCGATCATCTCATAATCCTTGTCCGGCAGATCCACACAGGCGCTCATTGCAGAAAGAAGCGTGATCTTTTCGTCAGAATCACATTCAAAACGTACACTTCTCGCGATCACCGGAAATGCTTCATAAATCGTATATAAAAGGACAATTCTTGTATTGATACTTGTATCCTCCAGAACCAGTTCCAGAGTCTGCGCCTCATCATCACTTTCTACATAAGTCGCCGGAAGTCCTTCAAGCTTTGGTTTGCCATTATAAATTTTATGTTCTTTATATACAAACTCGACTACATGGCTTCCATTCTCCCGCTCGATCTCATATGCCGGAAAACGCATATCTCCGCAGCCGAAAGTCGGATACTCCTGCTTGATATTCTCCAGTGAGAATGTAGAATTTCCCTCGAAAGCATACGGTGACATATCACGCATCGCATATTCAAAAAGATGGCTAAAATCTTCTTTATGTGTCAAGCGTTTTCCATAGTAGAGCTGTCCCGGCTGGTCGTTGTCAAGGATCTTGATGATATAGCTGATCTCCTGGTTGTAGAGATGAAACTCTCTTGTTTTTTCATTGTATATGATTGGCATATCGTTTCTCCTCATTCCGTATTGTATAACGTTCATTTTTCCGTATTATCTGTATAGTATCACTGTTGGTTTTTCAGCGTCAATGATTCCTGCGGATAAATTTGTAAAAACGTACACTCAAAAAAGGAACTCTGTCCTTTCCTGAAAGACATCATCCCTTTTCCTTTCTTAGCAGATTTATTTAATTTTCTCTTTGTATTCTTCTACTCTGCACTACTGTCCACTTTCCATCCAAGCGCTTTCTCTACCGTATCGATCAGTACCCGGCTTACTCTTTGTGAACCGTCCATCTGTACATAATAGTAGGTCGCACTGTCGTCCTTGCTTCCCACATAGAATGTAACTGTCTTTTCCTTGTCATCATCCGACGTATCCTTGTAAGTCAGCTCCACCTTCGTCCGCTGATCTTCCGCAAGCCCGTAATTGCCAAGCGTCGCATCCGTCACATGATAATCTGCACAATCTGTAAAATAGAATCCGGAAAGTGCTGTCATAATACTTGTGACAGTATCTTCCTGATCCTCATTGTCCGCTTCGTAGGTTTTCACCTCGTCACCCGGTTTTGTCACAGTCTCTTTTACAAAGTTATCGGATGTAACTGTTACAAAGCTATCCTTTTCAGCAACATCTGCAAGCTGCCATACCATTTCCGAAATCAGATCAGCCGATACCGTGTACACTTTTTCTGTTCCATCTTCCATGAAATAATAATTTTCTCCGGAAGCATTCCCGATTAGAAATTTATGTGCCTCGCCATCCTTTCCGGTCAGCGTAAGATTATATTCCGGTGAATCAAATCCATAGTCCGAAAGGTCATCCGGATTCTTGATCTCTTTTACCGCCTGAATATCCGAAAATGCATCTTCCATATTTTGCATACTGCTCTCCGTCAGTGCGATCGTGGTGTCCGGCGCATACTCCCAGGTATCATCCTCTTTTACAAAGGACATTTCTTCCCCAGATGCTTCTTTATACTCGATCGACTCCAGCGAATCTGTCTCAAAAATATGCACCACTGCGTTTTCTTTTTTCTTCTCTTCTGCCTCTGACTTAGATGTATTCCATTTTTTCAGCCCGAAAAATGTAATGAGCAGAACAAGCAGTACGAGCAGAAGGATTCCTATTGTCCTTGTTTTTTTCTCCATCTTTTTTCCTCCTGCCTCTTACGCTTTCCGTCTTCTCATCCAGATCACAAATCCAAGGATCAGAATTGCAAGCGGAATAATAAAGATCACAAGGATGCTGAATGCACCTGCATGCATCGGTGTGTTGTTCTCAGTCGAAAGACTCTTCGCTTCAATCGCAACATTGTTTACATTATCAAAATTTTCTGTCACTGAATTTACAAACAAAGTCAGGTTATCCAGTGTCGTCAGCTGATCTGTGATATCCGAGCTGATCATAGATGCAGAAGCAAGCACCGTAAGTCTTGCTGTCTTTGTGTCTGTATCCGTTGCATCACTCTTATCGTCTTCATCCTCGCTGTCCGAATCTGAAGAATCCGCAGAAATCGCATTGGTAGAAACGGCTCCCAGGATATACTGTCCCTGTGTCTGGTCATTTTCAGTCACTGCATATCCACTGTCTGATGTCTGCATAAATGGAGTAACCGTCAGATTATCATTATCCGTATCTGTTTTCTCCATACCAAGTGAATTCAGCAGAAGTACCATCTGATTGCTGATGCCGCTTCCCAGGTCACCACTCAGAGAAAGCTCTGGGAAGATTGCATAATAATTTCCCTGGTAGCATCTCTGGGTATCTGCAATATAACCGCTGACTTTTTTCAGTCCATAATCCGACATAATTCCGTCCAGATTTGGTGTGTCTGAAGTCGTATCTCCAAGGATCAGATAAACCTTTCCGCCGTCACTCAGATATTTCTCAATAATTGTCTTTTCATCATCTGTAATATCCGATGTCGGTGCATAGAGGAACAACAGGTCACAGTCATCCGGGATTTCCGGACTCATACTCAGGTTGATTTCTTCCGTCTCCAGATTATTCTTAGTAAGCAAATCACTTACCAAACTTGAAAATGTCGCTTCTCCGTGACCACTGGTCCGGTAAATCTTGCTTGTTTCCTCGCTGGTTACATAATTGATCGCACTGGTAAGCTGTCCTTCTCCGTCGAAAGAACTTTCACTGGCACTTCCGGTCGTATAATAAGAGTAATAATCGGACTGGATAATATCTGAAAATGAAATCGTTGTAGACTTTCCGGTTGCATCACAGGACACAACGATTACATTCCCATCGGTATTATATTTCTGAAGAACGGACGGATGCAGTACGCTGTCCACCCATTCCACTTTTACTTTGCCGGAAAGCGCCGCATATTTTTTCACAAAAGTCTTGATCCTGGTATCCACAGAATCCTGTTCTGCGATCACTTTCAAATCTACTTTTTTATCCAGCTTCTTCAGCATTTTTGTGGACACACTGCTGATATCGTACAGATTGTTGCTGCTGATATCAATATTTCTTACTTTTTCCGGAAGCTGTCCTGCCACCAGATTGATCACGATCGCGATTGCAATCACGATCACTGCAAGCCCTACGCTGTAAGTTCCGTTCCGGGAAGACTTGCTGCTGAACATTTTTTTGATTTTTTCCATGTCTTCTCCCTCCTAACTCCAACGTCTTTTCTGAATGGACTGCATGGTCAGGAAGATAAATACACCTGCCACACTCAGATACAGGATCAGCCCACTCACATCGAAAAGCTTGTTATATGCTACGTTGTCAAATACATCTGCAAGATACAGCTTCTTCATGATGTTGACCAAAATATTTTCAAATAATGAAGATTTTACAAAGCTTACGATCACAACCGCAACAACTCCGATCGCTTCGATAATTCCTGCAATCATCCAGTTTCCTGTCATCCGGTAAATGATCAGCGCTGCAATGGTAACGAGTACCACAATACCGATCATGCCGCTTGTAGCTGATGTCGGGAGGAAATTGATCAGTCCTCCCCAGAGATAGATCAGAAGCAAAACGCCAAAGGTTGTTACTGCCGCAATGATCTGACTTTCTGTGAGTGACGAAAGAAACATTCCGATTGCCAGATACACGCATCCTAGCAGGAAGAACATCAGGATCGACAGATAATCCACCTTCAGATACGCCGTTCCAAAGCTCTTAATGATAATTGGGAAAATGCAAAAAATCAGGCACGGTATCGCAAATACCGTCACCATCGCAAGGTATTTCCCCATCACGATATCAAATAATTTTACCGGTACGGCAAGCAGAAGCTGGTCTGTCTTGTTCTTCCGTTCCTCCGCAAAGGAACGCATGGTGAGCATCGGGATAATGATGATCAACACGTAGTTGATATTCATCAGAACATATGAAAAATAGGGATATCCCGAATTTAAGTTGTACGCCATAAAATAGATTCCCGTGAAGATCACAAGGAAGGCGATCAGGACATAGCCTGTCATTGATTGAAAATAGGATTTTAATTCTCGTTTATAAATTGCTGTCATTTTCGAGATCCTCCTTTTCATCCTCACTTGTCGGAACGGCATTTTCTTCCGGCTCTTCATCCATCTCAGTCAGCTCGTTCTCTTCTGCCTCTTCCTGCGCATTTTTCTTGCGCCGCTTTACCATCCGGCCTTTCTTTTCGCCGTCCTTCATCGCTTTTGCTGCTGCAGGTGTGCTTCCCTGCGTCAGCTCCAGGAAGACATCCTCCAACGTCGTGCGGCTGTGATACAACATAAGTAACGGGCAGCCCTCCTGTGCAAATGCCATAAATACTGTTTCCCTGATATCCTTTCCATCCTTCGGGAACAGACTCACTTTTACCGTTCCTTCTTCTTTTCCGTGTTCCACGGATACCTTCTGCACATCACCGATTGTGCCGATGACTTTCCGTACCGTATCTTCATTTCCCTTTGCCAGGATTTCCACAGTCTGCTGATTCATCAGAAGCTTTTCCAAATTCTCCGGTGTATCACTTGCCACCAGTTTCCCTTTAGAAATAATCATAATATAATCACAGACTTCCTGGATCTCTGCCAGAATGTGCGAGCTCAGGATCACGGTATGCTCTTTTGCCAGCTCGCGGATCAGTTCACGGATTTCAATGATCTGCTTCGGATCCAGTCCGACCGTCGGTTCATCCAGAATGATGATCTCCGGGAATCCAAGGATTGCCTGCGCAAGTCCGACTCTCTGCTTATAACCTTTGGACAGGTTCTTAATCAGCCGATCCTGTACATCCATGATCTTCACCATCAGCATGACCTTCTCAATCTGCTCTTGCCGTTCCGGTTTTGGGATCTTCTTCAATTCCGCTACGAACCTCAGGTATTCATTCACCTTCATATCCGTGTAAAGCGGTGGCATCTCAGGCAGATAACCAATACATTTTTTTGCTGCCTCCGGTTCCTCCAGTATATTGTGCCCGTTGATCAGCACTTCACCTTCTGTGGCGCCAAGATAGCCGGTCATAATATTCATCGTTGTAGACTTTCCGGCACCGTTCGGTCCCAGAAATCCATAGATCTGCCCGGTATCTACAGTAAAATTCAAATGATCTACAGCCAGATGTGAGCCGTATTTCTTTACAAGATTTTTTACCTCAATCAATGTTGTTCCTCCTGACTACAAAATTTCATGCTTTTCAATTATACGGATGATTTGTGAAACTTCTGGGGGCAATCTGTGTTCATTCTGTGTTTTTTCTGTAAAACTGTGAACTGCAAAAGTGTACTACCTGCCCGATAATAATAGAAATACCGATATCTGGAATCAGCTTTTCCACATATCGGTATTTTATATTTTTAAATCACTTTTTTACCCGAAAAAGACTTTTTTATATACTGGGCAGATTTCACTTAACTTGCGATTATCCACACCAGTCAGGCAAGGAATTCTTCCAGAATTTCCCGGATTCTTGCCTCTTTTGTCGGCTCCAGCTTTTCGCCGGTATCTTCCTGCTTAAATCTGGAACCGGCTGTATCTTCCATCCGTGCTCCAGGCTGCTGCGTCCGCATTTCATCAGCCTGATTTGCATTCGCCTGTCCCACTTTTGCTACTGTCTGCACGGTCTGCTGCATTTGTCCATCTTCTGTATACCGTTTTTCGTTCGCAGAAACCGTATTTACCGTAGCTGCGCTTGCTGGCACGGTTTCTTCTGAAAATGGTCTTTGCACCTGACCAGAATGCGCCGCTTCATTTTCCTCTGCATCCATTTTCTCCGGAATCTCATCCGCTCTCTGAACCGTAACCTGGATTTCTTTCTGATTGGTCTTCTCATAGCGATGAGCATATGTATTTTCCAGAAAATCTACCATATAGGTTTTCGCTGCCTCCAGCTGATAGGCATCATCCGCAAGCATCCGGAGTAGAAAGAGCGCCAAAGCTCCCATACCGCCCAAAATACCATATCTGTAAAGTCCCTGTTCCCTCTCCCCCGCTGCATAAGCAAGCGCTGTTCCTGTGGCTCCAAAGATAAGGCAGAGCCAGATGCTCCCCTTCGCCCACTGCCTCCAGGTATGCAGCCTCACGCCAAGCACCCGGTATTCATACAAATATTTCTCTACAAATGCACCAACATTCTGTACTTTATCACTCACCATACACCCATGCTCAAATTTCGCCCTTACAAGCCGCATCAGCGGATGATTGCTTTTACTCATGTTACTTGCTGCTCTTACCAGCTTTTTCAGTGAAATCCCGGTAATCAGTCTTGCAATCGCGCCGATCCCGATCATCACTCCCGTCAGAAAAAATACCGTTTCTCTCACCACGAACATTTCCAACATAAAAAGAATCCTCCTTCTTAGATTTACCGTCATTATACCGTAAACCTCCGAATTTGGATTCCCTAATCGTTCGTCACAATCCGACATCCTGTCTGGAAAATGACGCTGCTTTTCTGTTTTACTTTGCTGCCTTATGCATTACATTCTTTCTACAAGACCTTTGACAAGCCCTACATAATGGGTGATTGCCATCTTCACAAACTCCGGATAATCCATCGTTGCACTGTTGTCAGCTTTGTCCGAAATTGCACGAATAATGACATACGAAACTTTATTCAGATATGCGGTCTGCGCCATTGCTGCGCCTTCCATCTCCGCACACTTTCCATCAAATGTCTTTACCAGATATTCCTTCTTTTCCTTGCCGGAAATAAACTGATCTCCGCTGAGTACTCTTCCGGTAAATGTCTGAATGTCCGGATTCACTTCTTTGTTTACTTCCACTGCCAGCTTCACAAGCTTCTCATCTGCCGGGAAAGAAAAGGTATCCATTCTCGGAATCTGTCCTACCGGATCGCCAAGCATACTTACATCCATGTCGTGCTGAACTGCATCTGTAGAAATCACGATATCCCCGATGTTGATATCTGCATCCAGAGAACCTGCCACACCTGTATTGATCAGCGTATCCACACCAAAACAGTCAATCAGAATCTGTGCGCAGATTCCCATGTTGACTTTTCCGATACCACTTCTTACAACTACAACTTCCTTGCCGCTCATAATACCTTTGACAAAAGTCATTCCGGCACGTTCCATCGTATCCTGAACTTCCATCGATTCCTTTAAGATTGCAACCTCTTCATCCATTGCTCCGATAATTCCTATCATTTGAAAATCCTCCGTTTTTCCTACATATTGTTTTTATCTATATCTATAGATTTCCCTTCAAAATTACAATAGCTATTATATCAGATTTCTTATAATATGCACTAGCATTTTCTTATAAGGCTGTGTTATAATCATTGAAGCAATTTTATAAGGCACAATAATAGTATAAATATAAAGGAGGACTATACTCATGGAATTTACACCACACGGCGTCTGTTCTAAGAATATTCACTTAGAAGTCGATGAAGCTGGACGTATTCATAATGTTGAGTTCACAGGCGGATGTAACGGTAACTTACAGGGCATCGGGCGCCTCGTTGAAGGAATGGATATTCACGAAGCAATTTCACGTATCGAAGGTATCAAATGCGGATACAAAGCAACATCCTGCCCGGATCAGCTTTCACTTGCTTTAAAAGAATATTTAAGCAATAACCAGTAATCAAACAATTTTTTCGCAATTTTGCGTCAAAACAAGCAGGTCAGGAATTATCCCGACCTGCTTGTTTTGGTCTAATTCAGTTTAACATTAGTTAGGCTTCTTGCTTGCTCTGATGTTCCATACTCACATACTTCGCGACCGGGTTGTATTATTTGGTCATATGCTTTCTGTCCAATCAGAAAATACGTTTATTAGTTGTGGTCTTTACAGTTCTGTTCGCCCTCTTGTCAGTCTGCAAGACCGGAGATGTTGAACTTTATCAACCTGCAATTCAGACAGGTGTTAAAAGGAATCTTCCCATCTCCCTCCCTCATATTGTTCCCTTGTCCTTACTTTCGCTAACTGCCGCACCGGTTGATAGTCGTATGAATATTTTATAAAAAATATTTTTGGTTTGGTGGTGCGGGGTGGGTTAGAGTGGGTAAGGGGTTGGGATGTTTGGTTTGTGATTTTTAGATGTAAATACCGTTAGTGAATGATCCGCTTACATCTGAATTTGCATAATGGGTACAGCATACTCGATAGTAATATCCAGTTGGTACAGATAATGTTTTAGTTGAACTCACATAAACAGAATTATAGTTTGTTTCCATCCATGAAGTGTAATAAGCCCATTTTCCATTCAATAATCGCTCCACAGTTACACTAACCGTAATCTTGGAAACCGTTTTCTGCCCTACCGTGTTTCCTCCCGCACCGATTTTTCCTGGTCCTACTTTAGTAATTGTTGATGATCCACTTTTCAAATATATGCCTCTACTCATTGATCCAACTGTTACTTCTGAGGAATCATCATTTGTCAAATAAGAACCATCAATACACTTCGGTACATCCGATGCCTTTACAACTCCTTGCGTGCTAATAAACAATGTACAAACCATGACCATTGTCAAAATCAGCGACAAAATTTTACTTTTTTTCACCTTTCGCCTCCTCTCTACACTATATTAACAATCGAGGAGCAAAAAACTCACGCCATATTTAAAAAAAATATAAAGATTTTAAAAGTTCTTTGAAATTATTTTCATCCATAGTTGTATTTATTGTATAAAATACATCTTTATAAATGAACTGTGCTACATTTTCTTTACTTTCATCTGGAAGTTCATATTGAGTAACATTAATATTATTGCCATCTACTTCAATTTGTTCTTCCTTTATTTTTTTATCTTCTACATCATATCCATGAGATTGTTCTTTATAATTAAAAATCATTTGATATTCAATCATACTTTCTCCATTATTGTAAATCAAACAAACCTTTTTCAATACCTCATCTATATCACTTTGTATCAATACCATATCATCCGGTTTTTTCAAAATTCGAACAACATCTACCCCCATTTTTTCTTTTATATTCTCATATACACTTTCTTCATCATAATCATCAACCTTATTCTTATCCCCATCCTCTCTCTCCGTATCTACCTGTGTCATCTTCCTATCTCCGATAGTCTGCGTCCACAGTTTCCCAAAGAACGGCGTCCCACCAATACTCACCATACTCCACATCATAGCAAGCACAGCCACGATCGCCACGATTCCATATACCTTCCAGTGCCGTTTTCTCTTCTTAACTTTCTTCTTCCCGGCGTCCTTCTCGGTCTCTCCGTTCGTACCGTCGTCACTTGCTTTATTATCTGTTTCATGCTTCACATACTCAATTGGCACAACATTATCTATATAACTGTCACTCTCCACATCTTTCTTAAGACGATCCTTCGTATCTTCCCCTCCGCGAAGCGCCTGAACCTCTCGTCCGAGACGGATTGCCTTCTTGTCGGCATCTGACAGTTTTTCATATGCTTTCTGCTGTTCTTCATATTCTTGGATTTTACTCCACATCTTTTCATCCAGGTCTTCTGGAAAGGAAATGTCCTGCAGTGATTCGTCCGAGTCCATTTCTTCCATGATTTCCCCGGCTTCTTTTTCCAGTTCAGCTTTTAAAAGCTTATCCAGATTATCTTCATGTTTTTCCATTTTAAACCTCATTCTTTTGGATTTCTTTTCCCTTTAACTTGACCTTTTTCCTTCACCTGTTTAATATTATGATATCAGGGCAGTCTCTCTGCCTGTATCAACTGCGAATCTTAATTCGCACCATCAATGGGAGGATTTTTATTATGAAACGCATCATTCTGACCGGCGGAGGTACTGCCGGACATGTTACACCTAATATTGCACTGCTTCCCCGTCTTCGGGAACTGCAGTATGACATACATTACATCGGTTCTTACAACGGTATGGAAAAGCAGCTGGTTGAACAGCAGGGGATTCCATATCATGGTATCTCTTCCGGTAAGCTCCGCCGGTATTTCAGCCTTCAGAACTTTACGGATCCGTTCCGCGTCCTGAAAGGCTTCAGTGAAGCCAACCGCCTGATCAAGCAGTTAAAACCGGATGTAATTTTTTCAAAAGGTGGATTTGTAAGTGTTCCTGTTGTTATTGCCGGAAAGAAGAACCATGTTCCTGTTATCATTCACGAATCGGATATGACTCCGGGACTGGCTAATAAGCTTTCCATTCCTTCAGCTGCAAAAGTATGCTGTAACTTCCCGGAAACTTTAAGTTCCCTTCCTCAGGATAAAGCTGTCCTTACCGGATCCCCTATCCGTCAGGAGCTTTTCACCGGAGATAAAGAAAAAGCCCGTGCTTTCTGCGGTTTCAAGGAAGTCAAACCAGTTATCCTGATCGTCGGAGGAAGTCTTGGCGCAGTCGCAGTCAATAACGCAGTACGCAAGATCCTTCCTGAACTGTTAAAAGATTTCCAGGTTGTTCATCTCTGTGGTAAAGGCAAGCTCGATGAAAAGCTCACCGGTCTGAACGGCTATGTTCAATTTGAATATATTCAGGATGAACTGAAAGATCTCTTCGCCCTTGCCGATGTTGTAATCTCAAGAGCAGGTGCAAATGCAATCTGCGAATTGCTTGCTCTTCGCAAACCAAATCTTCTGATTCCACTTTCAGCTAATGCAAGCCGTGGTGACCAGATTCTGAATGCCCGTTCTTTTGAACGTCAGGGATTCAGTATGGTTATGGAAGAAGAAGAGCTTACAGATAAAAAGCTTCTCGCAGCTGTCCACAAGCTTTATGATTCCCGTGAAGACTTCATAAATGCAATGAATCAGTCTTCTCAGCAGGATCCGATCAAGACAATTATCGGTCTGATCGAAGATGCTGCTTCCAAATAATTTTTTAACAACAGTTATTTACATTGTTCAAAAACAGGTGCCGGAACGACACCTGTTTTCTTTACATATCCATCGGTGCTATTTTGTGTAATCATCAGAATTGTAATGTATCTTTACCCATTTTCTTGCTCTGTACAGTACACCCGTCAGTGCTTGGATACTGATCCCCATAGATTCAGCCACATCTTTTTGTTTTCTCTCCAGACAGTAAACCATGGTAATTGCTTCGTACCAGTTTTCATTTTCTTCGTACAATGCATCCAGAATCGTCCATCCATAACCCACTTTTTCTTTTTGTAAAATTTTGTGGAATACATGCTCCTCTGCACTTTCCGCATATTCCTTCGAGTACAGATCCGAAAACAGCTCAATATCTGCCTTCGGACATTCTCTTGCCCGCTTCTTCATATAATTGATAGCTGTATTTTTCGTTGTTGTTACCAGCCATGCTGCCATGTATTCTTCATCCACTGTATCAAAGTGTGTATATAGTTTTAGAAAAACCTCCTGGAATATCTCTTCCGCTGACTCTTTGTGACTGCCAGAATAATCCATTGCTATCCGATAAACGTTGAACTTATTTTTATAGTACACGTTCTCGAATTCCTTTTTATTCTTATTCTGAAAACTCACTCTAGTACCTCACTATTTTATTTTTCTTTCAGTTTTTCCAGGATTTCATCCCGATCTTCATCTGTAAGTTTACCCGGTTTCCAGCCGAATCCGCTCTTGTCATTTTTATATCTCGGAATCAGATGCATATGGAAATGGAATACGGTCTGTCCCGCTGCCTCTCCGTTGTTCTGAATCAGGTTCAGGCCGTCACAGCCCAGCTCCTTCTTCATTCTGGTTCCCAGCTTTTTCGCCAGAAGGATGGCCTTTTGTGCGTGCTCTTCATCCAACTCAAAAAGATTCGCAAAGTGATCCTTCGGCACCAAAAGCGCGTGTCCTCTGGTAGCCGGATTCAGATCCAAAAACGCCCGAAAGTCGTCGTCCTCATAAATAGTCGCGGAAGGAATCTCACCGTTCGCAATTTTGCAGAAAATACAATCATCATGTCTCATTTTATGCTTCCTCCTTTTGTCGAACTTTAAGCTTTTTGTAGTTATTTGTAATTATTTGTCGAACTGTTCCATCTTGTCCTAATTTCTTCCCCGTGCTACACTTAGCTACAGGAGTGATATGGACTATGGATGAACTTAATTTTACAATTGCAAAAATCACACACGAAATGCGCAACCCGCTGACGCTGATTCACAGCTCTCTGCAGTTGATTCAGATCACGCACCCCGAGGTTCATGATTTCCAATTCTGGGATCAGACCATGCAGGATGTGGATTATCTG
>ERZ773162.821-NODE-821-length-31193-cov-6.888946_pt1 | contig 31193 bp, 23 predicted proteins | sample MGYA00511113_ERZ773162 | MGnify/ENA primary metagenome ERZ773162 (study PRJEB29015, sample SAMEA2737807) | human gut metagenome | biome: human gut; feature: human-associated habitat; material: faeces | place: China | collected 2012 ... | reverse complement strand
GGAAAGAGAACTCCTACCTATTTGCAATAGCAGCCTGAGCTGCTGCTAATCTTGCGATAGGTACACGGAATGGTGAACATGATACATAATCAAGACCAATCTTATGACAGAATTCTACTGAAGATGGATCTCCACCGTGTTCTCCACAGATACCTACGTGAAGGTTAGGGTTAACTGGCTTTCCAAGCTTGATAGCTGTTTCCATTAACTTACCAACACCAACCTGATCTAACTTAGCAAATGGATCGTTTTCGAAGATCTTAGCATCATAGTAAGCATCTAAGAACTTACCAGCATCATCTCTTGAGAATCCGTATGTCATCTGTGTTAAATCGTTTGTACCGAAGCAGAAGAAGTCTGCCTGCTTAGCGATTTCGTCAGCTGTTAATGCTGCTCTAGGGATTTCGATCATTGTACCAACCTGATATTCAAGTTCAGCACCTGCTGCTGCGATTTCAGTATCAGCTGTTTCAACAACGATATCCTTAACATATTTTAATTCCTTAGCATCACATGATAATGGAATCATGATTTCAGGCTTAACTGTCCAATCAGAATGTTTCTTCTGAACATTGATAGCTGCACGGATAACTGCCTTAGTCTGCATCTTAGCAATTTCAGGATATGTAACTGCAAGACGAAGTCCTCTGTGTCCCATCATAGGGTTGAATTCGTGAAGTGAATCAATGATAGCCTTGATTTCTTCTACTGATTTGCCCTGAGCGTCTGCTAACTTCTTAATGTCAGCTTCTTCTGTAGGTACGAATTCATGAAGAGGTGGATCTAAGAATCTGATTGTTACTGGACATCCTTCAAGAGCTTCATATAAAGCTTCGAAGTCTCCCTGCTGATATGGAAGAATCTTTTCAAGAGCTGCTTCTCTTTCTTCTACTGTATCAGAACAAATCATTTCTCTAAATGCAGCAATTCTGTCTTCTTCGAAGAACATATGCTCTGTACGGCAAAGACCAATACCTTCTGCACCAAGTTCTCTAGCTTTCTTAGCATCTGCTGGTGTATCAGCATTTGTTCTAACCTTAAGAGTTCTGTACTTGTCAGCCCATCCCATGATACGTCCAAATGTTCCAGCGATTGTAGCATCAACTGTTTCAATGATACCATCATAAATATTACCTGTTGAACCATCGATTGAGATGTAATCTCCTTCATGGTATTCTTTTCCAGCTAATGTGAATTTCTTGTTTTCTTCATCCATTGTGATATCTCCACAACCAGATACACAGCAAGTACCCATACCACGAGCAACTACGGCTGCGTGAGATGTCATACCACCACGAACTGTTAAGATACCCTGTGAAGCCTTCATACCTGTAATGTCTTCTGGAGATGTTTCAAGACGAACTAAAACAACCTTTTCTCCTCTTGCATTCCAAGCTTCAGCATCATCTGCTGTAAATACAACTTTACCACAAGCAGCACCAGGTGAAGCACCAAGTCCCTTACCAGCTGGTGTAGCAGCCTTAAGAGCAGCAGCATCAAACTGTGGATGAAGTAATGTATCTAAGTTTCTAGGATCGATCATAGCTACAGCTTCTTCTTCAGTTCTCATACCTTCATCAACAAGGTCACAAGCGATCTGTAAAGCAGCCTGAGCTGTTCTCTTACCATTTCTTGTCTGTAACATATATAATTTTCTATTTTCAACTGTGAATTCCATATCCTGCATATCTCTGTAATGGTTTTCAAGTGTTTCACAAACCTTTACAAATTCTTTGAATGCTTCTGGGAATTCCTGTTCCATCTGAGCGATTGGCATTGGTGTTCTAACACCGGCAACAACGTCTTCACCCTGAGCATTCTTTAAGAATTCACCCATAAGCTTCTTTTCACCAGTTGCTGGATCTCTTGTAAATGCAACACCTGTACCACAGTCATCACCCATGTTACCAAATGCCATTGACTGTACGTTAACAGCTGTTCCCCATGAATAAGGGATATCGTTGTCACGACGGTAAACGTTAGCACGTGGGTTATCCCATGAACGGAATACGGCTTTAACAGCACCCATTAACTGTTCCTTAGGATCATCTGGGAAGTCTTCGCCGATTTTTTCTTTATATTCTGCCTTGAACTGTCCAGCTAATTCCTGTAAATCTTCTGCTGTAAGTTCAACATCCTGCTTAACACCTCTGTCAGCTTTCATTTTGTCGATAAGTTCTTCAAAGTATTTCTTACCAACTTCCATAACTACGTCTGAGTACATCTGAATGAATCTTCTGTAGCAGTCCCAAGCCCAACGAGCATTTCCTGATTTTTCAGCAATAGCTTCTACTACTGTCTCGTTAAGACCAAGGTTAAGGATTGTATCCATCATACCTGGCATTGAAGCTCTAGCTCCTGAACGAACAGAAACAAGTAAAGGATTTTCCTTATCACCGAATTTCTTTCCTGTGATTTCTTCCATCTTAACGATGTATTCGTTAATCTGTCCCTGAATTTCTTCATTGATTTCTCTGCCGTCCTCATAATACTGAGTACAAGCTTCTGTTGTGATTGTGAATCCCTGAGGTACTGGAAGTCCTAAGCTTGTCATTTCTGCAAGGTTAGCACCCTTACCACCAAGAAGTTCACGCATGTTAGCATTACCTTCGCTAAAAAGGTATACCCATTTGTTTGCCATGTTTCTTTCCTCCTAATTAATTAGTATTTTATGTCATGAGTCCTATGGAATATGGCCATCATAAGTAACTCATACACTCTATTTTTGATGCCGCCCAGTCTTTTTAATAATATTCCTGTGTAAATTTACAGGCTGAAAAAGGGCGCATTTGCACCTAAAGTTAATTATAACATACGCACTTTTATAGTCAATAAAAAATTCCACTTTTTTCCTTTGTTATAAGGGTTTTTTGCGTATTATTTGTCAACTATAAATGTTGTAATTGAATGTGCAGGTACTTCAGTATTAATACCCTTACCATCCACTGTCACTGCAAGTCTGTGACGTTTGCTTAGTTCATTTTGAACTACAACAATAATCTGTCCGTTGGGATTCTTATACGCAACAGAATAAATTCCCTTGTCTGAATCATTTAAACAAAGTATTCTTTTTGCTCCCGGCTTAATATATTTTGAAAAATGTCCAATATAATAATATGAAATATTGTAAATAACTTCATTTGTTTCTGTATTTAACATAATTGGTGCTTCACAATAATTTCCTACATAGTTAGGACCACCCTTTTCGTCTAATACAAGATTCCAGTCAATCCAACCTTCTGTATAGTTATTGAAATCATTTATCATGTTGTGACCATAAATCTCACCATGTTTCCAAGCACCTATCCCTGCCTTAGAGCTTGTGTTTCCTGAATTGTTTACTAATTCAACACAACCTTCTGTAAAAATAAGATGCTGCTTAGGATATATTTCGTGTGCCATTGTAAGAATTTCAGATTTATCCGAGCCATACCAATGGTAAGCAATTCCCCAAATAATATCTTTTGCGTTCTTATATGCCAATGTTTCACGAACACGTCTAAACATTATGTCTCTGTTATGATCTAAAATTACAATCTTAACTTTTTCTTCAAGACCTTCTTTTTTCAACTCTTCATACATATAGTCAACAGCAAGCATTGCTTCCTCTGTTGGATCATATTTACATGAAGCCCATATCTGTTTAGCCTCTGGTTCATTTTGAACACTGATTGTTAAAATATTAATTCCTCTGTCAAGCATTCCCTTAACATACTTAACCATATACTTAGCCCATGTTCCATAATACTTTCTTAAAAGTCTACCACCATGGTTCATGTCCTTATTGTTTTTCATAAATGCTGGTGGACTCCAAGGAGCACAGAGAATTCCAATGTCTTCTCCTGCCTCTTCGCTTGCCTGTTTTATGAAAGGAACTACATATTTGTCTTCTCTTTCCATATGGAAAGTTTTAAGTTCAACATCTTCATCCTCTACGTATGTATATGGTTCTAATGAAAAGTCACATCCATTAATAGATGTTCTTCCTAAATTGTAAGCTAAACCTGTTTCCTTATTAAAATATGCTTTTAAAATTTCTTTTCGTGCTTCTTCACTTGCGTTTTCCATAACGTACGCTGCCGCTTCTGTAAACGCTCCTCCAAATCCTAAATGTGTCTGAAACTCCTGGCTACTGTCTACAACAACTGTATCCATTCTGAAACTAAAATAATCTCTTAATTCCTGTTCACCTAAGTTTCTCCATTTTACGTCATCACCTTGGACTGTCTGAATCATTTTGATTGTTGGCTCCATTAAACTACCTCATTTCATAATAAAATGCATAACTTTCGGCATGTTATGCATTAGTATATTTTCATGTATAGTAGGTAACTCCAAAGTATTCTTTCAATTTTCCTGTATGGATTAGATTGAGTAATTCTTCTAATCCTAATCGTGCGAATCGTTACAGTTTTGCACTATCACAATCCTGTAAAAATTATAACATTTTACCCCTAAATGTATATTGTAATATTTATACAAATAATTTTTATTATTTTTATGAAAGTTGTATAAAATCGTTTCAATATGCTATTTTATGGGATTTTTGATTTTTCTCTTTATGTTGCTTCACACCTGTGTGATTAGCTTTTTGATATAACGGAAAATAAAAAAGATTTCTTCGCTACACAAAAACAGACAGCCATATCTTTACTGTTGATTTCAAAAAATCTTAAACAGTTTCGATATTAGCTGTCTGCTTCTGCTAGTGTTATCTTTAATATTAATATCTTAAATATTTTTATCTTTAATATTAAACATCATCTAGTATTCCCTATCGTTTAATATTATTTAAGCTATTTATTTTTCAATATTTAAGATATTTATCATTTACTTTCTTTATGACTTATTATTTAAAATGCCATCTTTTCTTCAAAGTATGCTTTTAAATCTTCAATCTTAATTCTTTCCTGTTCCATTGTGTCACGGTCACGAACTGTAACTGCTCCATCTTCTTCTGAATCAAAGTCGTATGTTACGCAGAAAGGTGTACCGATTTCATCCTGACGACGATATCTCTTACCGATAGCTCCTCTGTCATCGTATTCACAGTTGTAATATTTGCTAAGTTCAGCAAATACTTTTTCTGCACCTTCATTTAATTTCTTTGATAATGGAAGAACTCCAATCTTAACAGGTGCAATTGCAGGATGAAAATGAAGAACTGTACGTGTGTCAGGCTTTTCAGGTGTTCCAATTTCTTCTTCATCGTATGCTGCACAAAGGAATGCTAATGTTACTCTGTCTGCACCAAGTGATGGTTCAATAACGTATGGCACATATCTTTCATGCTTTTCATCATCAAAGTATGTTAAATCTTCTTTTGAAGTTTCCATGTGTCTTGATAAATCATAATCAGTTCTATCAGCAATACCCCAAAGTTCGCCCCAACCAAATGGGAATAAGAATTCAATATCAGTTGTTGCCTTTGAGTAGAATGATAATTCTTCTTTTTCATGGTCTCTTAATCTCATTTCGTCTTCCTTAATTCCAAGATTAAGTAACCAGTCACGACAGAAACCTCTCCAGTATTCAAACCATTCTAAATCTGTATCAGGTTCACAGAAGAATTCAAGTTCCATCTGTTCGAATTCTCTTGTTCTAAATGTAAAGTTACCCGGTGTGATTTCGTTTCTAAATGACTTACCAATCTGACCAATACCAAATGGAATTTTCTTTCTTGATGTTCTCTGTACATTCTTGAAGTTTACAAATATACCCTGAGCTGTTTCAGGTCTTAAATATACTGTATTCTTAGCATCTTCTGTAACACCCTGGAATGTTTTAAACATAAGGTTAAATTCTCTAATGTCTGTAAAATTATGTTTTCCACATGATGGACAACAAATATTCTTTTCATCAATGTATGAAGCCATCTGCTCATGTGACCATGCATCAACTGATTCTTCAATTTCAATTCCGTTGTCTGCCATATAATCTTCAATTAACTTGTCTGCTCTAAAACGTTCGTGACATTCCTTACAATCCATTAATGGATCAGAGAAACTTCCTAAATGTCCTGATGCTACCCATGTCTGTGAGTTCATAAGAATAGCACAATCAACACCAACGTTGTATGGATTTTCCTGTACGAATTTTTTCCACCAGGCTCTCTTTACGTTGTTTTTTAATTCAACACCAAGATTTCCATAATCCCAAGTATTAGCTAAACCTCCATAAATTTCTGAACCCGGATAAACAAATCCTCTGCTCTTTGCCAATGCTACAATCTTATCCATTGTCTTTTCCATTATAAAATCCTCCATTTTTATGTATTGTTTATAAGCCATTTAGCTTTACATTAACATTTAATATACAATGTAACTCATTTCCTTGTCAGAAGTTGTTACAATTCCATCTTCATCTACTTTGCAATTTGAGCTAATATATTTTACATCACTGCCAATTTCCACTTTGTATTTTGAATCTACTATTAGAATGTTGGCATTGCTCATTTTCTTGATTTCTTTTGCCTTTAATGTTTCCTTTTTGTCAAGAGAAGTAAATTCACCTTTTATTTTGCAGTCACCTCGCTCTTCAATTGTTCCTGCATAAAAAGTACCCTCTTCTGCTTTGTTGTAATTCTGTATATATGAATTAAAATCATACACTGTAGCTAATTTTAAAATCAAATAAGCTTCTTTATCTTCAACTTCAAACTTATCCACTGAAATAGCATCATCAACTGATGCTGTACTACTACTGTTGTATTTTTTCACTTCATCATTAATGTATTTTTCAAGCGCATCTTTGTCATAGTCTTTGTCAGCGAACTTCTCTGTTACGCCGTAACTGACTGCGCCATCCTCATCAATGTAAATTGCATTAACGCCACTGTCTAACTTAATGTCCCCAACCTTTTTTCCACAGGCTGTAAAACTTAAAACCATGGCAAGCACTAATGACAACGCACAAACCCTCTTTAAAATATATCTCATAATGTCCCTCCTGTATTTTTGCATACCTAAATAGTAATTTTAAACTTTATGAGAACTAATTTCAATATAAATTTTCCAGAAATTCTAAAGAATTAAATTTTTTATGAATTATCTTATTTATGTAGCTCTCAATTACCTGTTTTAGTTGCGCTAATACTTCTTCTTTTACATTAAATGAGAAAAGCTTATTTATTTTTGCTGTTACAATATACTGTAATGCATATACAGTTGACGGATTAAGAATCTTGTTTTTGCGTATTTTGCCATGGCAATTACTGCAAATTACCGAATTGTGTTCCAAATCAAAGTAATCAAGATTTTCTGTGTTACCGCATTTTCCACAATTAAAAACATTTGGATACTCACCGTTAATAACCAACGTACGCAATTCATATATACATCGAATCAGGTCAATGGGAATGGCTTTTTTGCTTAGCTGTTTCATTGCAATATACAAAAGCTCTAATGTATCTTTCGCCTCTATGCCTTCTCTTCCATAATAGTCGGCAAGTTCTAAAAAATACATTCCCATATACATACTGTCAATATCATTCATGGAGTTGCTGAAATACTCATTAATTTTCATTGCCGTAACTGTATATGCATTTCTCCCTCTATACAATGTAAACTCTCCAAAAGCCATTGGCTGACTGCCACCAAGAAATGGGCTTGTAGGCTTTCTTGCACCTCTTGCAAAAGCTGTTATTTTACCAAACTCTTTTGTGAGTATTACAAGTCTTTTATCGTATTCACTTATAGGTGTCGCTGAAATCACCATACCTACCGCTGTTATTGTCTCTACCATTTCTTTCGCCTTCTATTTTTGAAATAAAATTTTCTCTTGCTTTATTAATTTTTTTCTCTTTAGCATACTGTAAATAATCATCTATTTTTCCTGTGGATTCAAACATTCTCCAACTCTCTAAATTATCCATCTTATCCTCCCTGTAAATAGTTGTATGATTATAGTGTCAAAAGATAGGATTATGAGAGTGCTTTGCACATAACAATCCGTTTAATTATAATCACAGTGTTTTGACACCCGCATCTATATAGTTAGGATTTACAATAGAAGATTTTGTATGCATTATTTAATTATCTTTCTTCCTTGTAGCCATAATTTTTCATTAGCAATTCACTGTCACGCCAGTCTTTACGGACTTTTACCCAAAGTTGTAAATTTACTTTCATGTCAAGCTGCTGTTCAATTTCGTATCTGGCATTTGTGCCGATTTTCTTTAGCATGCTGCCTTTTTTACCAATAATAATTCCCTTGTGAGAATCTCTTTCGCAAACGATAGTTGCCTCAATATCATAAATGTCCTTGTGACGTCTTTTCTTCATTCGCTCAATTGTTACAGCTATACCATGTGGAATTTCTTCATCTAATGCATGAAGGGCTTTTTCTCTTATAAGTTCGGCAACAATCTGTCTCATTGGTTGGTCTGTAACAGTATCTTCATCGTAATACATTGGTCCTTCAGGAAGATATTTAAAAATCTGCTCAATAACTGTATCCACATTATTTCCTTTAAGAGCTGATGCCGGAATAATTTCATCAAAATCCATTATCTTTCTGTAGGCATCAATAAACTTAAGAATTTCTTCCTGCTTTACTGTATCTGTTTTGTTGATTACTAAAATAACAGGAACGTCAATGTTCTTTAACTGTTCTGCAATGTGCTGTTCACCTGCTCCAATAAAAGTATCAGGTTCAACTAACCACATAATTAAATCAACTTCTTTTAATGTTTTTTCTGCCACATTAACCATGTATTCACCAAGTTTATTTTTTGCCTTATGAATTCCCGGTGTGTCCAAGAAAACAATTTGCCCTTTATCACATGTATAAACTGTTTGAATTTTGTTTCTTGTTGTCTGTGGTTTCTTTGATGTAATTGCTATTTTTTGTCCAATGATTTGATTCATTAAAGTTGACTTACCTACATTTGGTCTACCAATTAATGCAACAAATCCTGATTTAAAATTCTTATCCATTTGTACCTCTTATCCTAATTCCTTTACTTCTTTTAAAATTTCCTGGTCTCTTGTTATTGCAGTTTTTCCACCAACTACACAAATGTAATTTTTATCCAACGCCTTCTTAAATTTAGGTGCCAGACTTCTTATTTTTTCAACAGTTGTTGTAAGCACTGCTTTTCGTTCATTAACTAATGTTTCAAATTTAACCTGTGCCATGTAGCTTGCAAATTCTCTTCCACTTCTGTCCGCCGCACTCATTGGGGTGTCTATGCCACTTATTGTACCGATAATATATTTTCTCATTTCCCTTTCACTTGCCTGGAAATTCTCAATATAGTTGGGTGCATCTAAGTAAACATCACTTGTTCTCTTACAATTTGGATCTCTGTAAGATGTAAACATAATGTCGCCTCCTCTGCTTACAGAGCAGCCACAACCATAAGCACCACCTAATACTCTAATGTTATTCCACAGGTATTCGCTACTCATAATGCTTGATAAAACCTGCATACTACCGTCGAATTGTTCATCTGTGCTGTCCTTGTAATTACCACAACGTGCCACATACTGAACCTGACCTGAAGTAGTGAAGCCTTCATTCTTTTCGTTCTTTTCAAAAGTCCAGCCGTCAAATGATTCTTTAAAGTCTACAGGCTCATTCATTTTCCGCTGAAGATTTGAAACTAAAGCTTTTACTTTTTCAAAGCTTTCCTTATTTCCTGCGTAGTTAATAGTTATGTTATCTTTTCTAAATACATATTTAACCGTATCAGAAATCTTCTTCGCTATTTCTTCCTTCTTATTATCAAAATCATCTAGCAGTTCTTCAACAAACTTGTAAAAAGCAATGCCTGATAATAATTCCCTAATATATGACTCGCTGCCATAGTAAGACATGGTTCTCATTCTACTTGCAACATTCCCTGACTGAATAATTGACTTATTTAATCTTGACTTTGTTTCTTCTAAAATTTCTTTTAGACGTTTGTAATCATCAAATTTTGTTTTTGTAAGAACTTCTTCAATTATATTTACTGCTTTCTCAAGGTTGTCGTAAAGGGCTTTTGTATGAACTTCCATCTGGTATTTTGATGTATTGTTATAACTGTTTACATAAATTCCCGTTCCAAAACCTAAACCACCAAGATTCATATCAATGTCAGTATTTAAGTCTGTGTAAGTTCTTTCTGTATCCATGTAACTTAAAACATATTTAAACAAACCTACATATGGAACATAATCAATTGGCAATTTTTCGAAATTAAATGTCACATCCAAATATCCAATACCATTAGTAAATAATTCATTATATACTGCCGTAAACTCAGGCAACTTTTCTTCCTTGTAAATAAATGGTCTTGGACTTTCATTAATGTCTTCAATTTCCAGTAAAGGTATTGTCTCAAGTTCCTCCGGTGTTGAAGGTGTTTCCTGATAATTCTTTAATTCCTTTGTTTTAATAATTAACGCTTCAATCTCTTCATCTGTCATTGAGTCTTTTAAACTCTTAAGTTTTACTTCTAACTGTTTTTCTTTTTCCTCTGTTAAACCTTTTTTAGGTTCCATAATTACAGTTGAACGATGATTATTGTTAATCATGTATTTTTCTATAATTTTTTCAAAATAATCTGTGTCAATTTTTTCTCTTAATAAATCAAAAATCCTGTTTGTTTCCAAACTTGCAAATGGATTTTCTTCATTATAAATCCAGGCACCCATTAGATTAAGTCCCCAAATTAAGCCTTTTGGAAAACCTCCAAAATCTGCTTCTTTTTCTTTAAATTCCAAACTGTTAAGACCTGCACGTAAAGCATTTTTGCCAATACCGTTCTTAACAATTTCTTTTAATGAATTATTGATTATTTCATTAAATCTGTCACTGTCCTTTTGATTAGCATATTTAGCTGTAATTGTATAAATTGGCTGTAAAACATCATCCTCGTATGAGCCTGAAATATCTTTTCCAATTTTTGCATCAATTAAAGCCTGCTTAAGTGGGGCTCCCGGCATTTCCATTATTGCATATTCTAAAATCTGAAAAGCGATACTTAACTCTGTATCTAAGTTGTCGCCAATTACAAAGTTGGAAATTAAGACTGCACTTTCATCTTCGTTCTCACTATCTGAAATTGCATATTCCTTTGTAACTGTTACCGGCTTATCAAAAGGCTTTTGATATTTTATTTCTGAATCAACTTCTAAATAATCGTATTTTGATAAATAATTTTCATCTATCCACTGTAATCTTTCAACTACATCCATATCTCCATACAAATAAATATAGCTGTTTGATGGATGATAATATTTTCTATGGAAATCTAAATACTGTTCATATGTTAATTCAGGTATAAAATCAGGATCTCCACCTGACTCATTACTGTAGCCGTTGTCCGGGAATAATGATTGAAGTGAAACTCTTGCACCTAAACCGTCAACTGATGAGAATACTCCCTTCATTTCATTATATACAACACCGTTTATTGTAATGTTATCATCTTTATTTTCTAATTCGTAATGCCAGCCTTCCTGCTTAAAGATGTTTTCTTCCTTATAGATATTCGGATGAAAAACAGCATCCATGTAAACATGCATAAGATTGTTAAAATCTTTGTTGTTGTAACTTGCCACAGGATAAACTGTTTTGTCAGGATATGTCATTGCATTAAGGAATGTGTTAAGTGAACCTTTAACTAATTCCATAAATGGTTCCTTTACCGGAAAATCGTCTGAACCACATAAAACAGTATGTTCTATAATATGTGGAACTCCTGTGTCATCTGTTACCGGTGTTCTAAAACCAATATTAAAAACTTTATTGTCATCATCGTTTGATAAGATAACAACTCTTGCACCTGTTTTTTTATGTTTTAGTAAGTATGCATTTGAATTAACTTCTTCAATATGCTTATTTATAATAATTTCGTATTGTTGTAAGTCTTTTACTTCCATTGTCTACCTCTCTTTGTCAAAAATCTCTAGTGTATATACTAACATATTTTTTATTTTCTATCCATTATATATAAAAAATCTCTCCATACAGATTGGTTGTCTTCTGTACAAAGAGATTTTCTTAATATTATTTATTTTTGTTGTAAGAATCACATATATCTGACCATCGACATACTCCGCAAACTGCCCGTAACTTATTAACATCAATAATGCACTTGTGAACCATCTCTGTTAATTGGTTCCATGTAAGGTCACCTTTTTGTTTTTTCAGTTCATCCTCTATTGCTTCGTATGTGCGTCTATCATTACCTGAAACTGATTTTTCCTGAGTACATATTCCATTTTCATTATTAGGACAGTTTTCGCATATATCATCTGCCCCTTCTGTTAGTTCAACATAAGGATTCTTACTTAACATTTCATTATGAATTTTTGTCATATTTTCCACAAATCCATTGCTATACCCTTTTCCTTCAAAAAACTGAAGGCATAATAAATGGTGTGGTCTAATTGAATATCTGCACATATTTCTTAACTCTGTTTGCAATAATTGTTGCTACAACTATTTTTGCAATATCTGGAATAATGTATGGAATAACACAGTATGTTAAAGCAACTGCTACTGTATTATTTGTTACAACCATAAACCAAACTGTTCCTATTGCAAAACATGCTACATCGCCTAATACCATTGCAACTACTGTAATAACAAGTTTAACAACTTCGCTTTTTCCATTTGCTAAATTCATTAATAAACCAATAATAATTGCTGTTAAAATAAAGCCTACGATGAAGCCGCCTGTTGGACCTGCGATTACTGATGGGCCGCCTGTTAGTCCTGCAAATACAGGTACACCAATTATTCCAAGCAAAATATAAACCACAACTGCTATTGTGCCTCTCTTAGTGCCAAGTAAAGCTGCTGTTACAAAAACTGCAAAAGTCTGTAAAGTAAATGGAACAGGACCTGCAGACACGCTAATCCATGAACAAATTGCCATTATTGCTGTAAATACAGCTATTAGTACCATATCCTGAACTGATAAAAATTTCTTCTTTGTGTTACTCATAATTTCCTCCTAAATACATAACATTTTTTTGCGACTAAGTCATTGTAAGTCAGTTTCTTTTGATTGTCAACCTATTTTGTTATTCGGGTGACGTTTCTTCTCTGTTATGTTGAAGCCCCAAAAAAATAATGTTATACTTGTTTCTAGTTCTTATTAATTTATGGAAGGAGCATGTGTGCCTATTAAACCGGCAATGAACTAAAGGATTAAACAGCAATGCAAATGGTTAAATAGCAGCACACGAAAATATTATGAGTGTAAAAGATGAAGTTCTAAAAGAACTTGAAAATAACAAAGGTGACTATATTTCAGGTGGCCAACTTGCTGACAATCTGGGTGTCAGCCGTAATTCTGTCTGGAAGGCAATTAAAGCATTGGAAAAATCAGGTTACGAAATCAATGCCATACCAAACAAGGGTTATTGCCTTGCAGAAAAAAATGATATTTTATCTTCATACAGTATTAAACAACATTTAAAAAATCCCCATTTGGATATATCTGTTTTTTCTTCTGTTACATCCACTAATACCATTTTAAAGGAAATGGCTGAACAGGGTGCAAAAGAAGGTACTGTTATTATTGCTGAAGAACAAACTGCCGGTCGTGGAAGAACCGGAAAACAATTCTATTCTCCTAAGGGTACCGGAATTTATATAAGTATTCTTCTTCGACCTGATATACCCGCAGAGGAATCATTATTTTTAACTACATCTGCTGCCGTTGCCACAGCTAGAGCTATTGAAGATGTAAGTGACAAACGTGCCCTTATTAAATGGGTTAACGACATTTACCTTGAAGATAAAAAAACCTGTGGAATTCTTACTGAAGGTGCCTTTAACGTGGAGACCGGAAAACTTGATTATGCCATAGTTGGAATCGGTATAAACGTTTGCATTCCTGATGGTGGTTTTCCTGACAACATTAAGGATATTGCCACTGCAATTTTTGACAAACAAACAGATTCCATTAACAAACGTAGTATTTTGATTGCCAATCTCCTTGACTATTTTATGGAATATTACAAGGATTTCAAATCAAAATCCTATGTAAAAGAATATATTGAACGTTCAATGATTATCGGTAAAACTATTACCGTAATTGAAGGTTCTAAAACTTCCGTTGCCAAAGCAATTGATATTGACAAAAACTGCCGTCTTAAAGTTCAATTTGAAGACGGTACTACTAAATGGCTGTCATCCGGAGAAGTCAGCACAAAAATTCATAAATAAATATTTGTAGATGGTATTTTTGCATACCACAACTGCACATTATTTATTACGTTTTCTAAAAAGAACTATTTGATATTATTTTTTGATATTATTTTTTATATAATATTGTTCATATTTTTATTCATAAATGGCGCATTTTCTTACGGAAACTGTGCCATTTTTTCCTGTTAAATATTCAAACTTTTCCAGAACATACACGTCTAACAAGCCTTCTTTGTAATCCACTCCCATAACCTTTACTGATATGTCGCCTTTTGCCTTTAATGATATGCAAACATTTTGAACAAAATTTGCAATCATGTCTTTATCTGATTTTATTATTTTCTGTTCCTTAATCTGGCTATCTTTTACAGTTTGTTTAACTGCTGCTGCAACAACTCTCTCCAACTCATCTTTTCTGTCCTGCTTACTTTCAACTGAAAGAATTGTAAGAGCCGTAATTAAAATAACCACTATAAATCCTGATACAATAACTGTCTGTTTCATAGTCCTAATTTTCCTTTTATTATACTTGTTAAATTCTCACTGTTTTTGTAATTGTTTTCCTTTACCTTGTCTCTAATATTGTTTCTTTTGCTATCAGAAATTTCTATATAATACTTTGCCTGACTGCTATTTGTTCTTTTTATAGAATCTTGCAACTTGCCACTTAAGCTTCTACTCCATTTGGAATTAGCATCTAAAGTTCCAATATATTTTTCAGATATAAAGCGTACTCTCTGCCCACTTAAATCTGTATTTAACACATAGACTTTCATTGTTCCATAGGCTGTCACTTTTTTATCTGCCGAATTAGTTACAATCTTAATTGTATATTCTTTTATTTCATTAGTATTCAGGTAATTTTCTGCCTGTATGTCATTGCCTGTAACCAAGGCTGTATCCATATTTCTTTCTTTAATACTTACTACTTTTAAAACATATTTATAACCTGTATGTAAGTCATCATCTACTTTTACTTTCTTTAAAATCTCGTCTTTATTTAAAACTATCTTTTGACCGACCACATAATAACGGTCTGTGGTAGTAATGTATATTTCCTTCACAGTTATTTTTTCCCATATTGCATGTAATGTTAAATCTGCATTTCCACTATAAATACTTCCCGGACTATACTTTATTCCGTTACCATTTTCACTTGTGTTCCAATGTTTTTGTGTATTTAATTCATAACCTGCTCTTTCAACATTTTTTGTACTAAGATTAATATTTTCATTCCAGTATTTGTGCTGACTATTAGGCATCCCCGTCACTATATCCTGACAGTTTTTTTCATACCTTATGGAATACTGCCGGCTTATAATAATCCAATTGTCCTCATAGCCACTTACTTCGTCTGTAGGACGTAATATTTTAGAACTACCATTACTTGTGCAGGTATATTTTTCTTCTCCATTTGCATAATATAATTCATCACTCCCCTTTTTATTTCCATAACCTACTTTTATGATTTTTGTACCGGGAGCTTCTTCTTCCGAATTAATTTTTGCAATAAAGCCACTTTTTCTACTTAAACTGCCCGTAATTTCCACATACTTATTTTTCTTTAAATATACATTGTTATTATCATTAAAATAAATACTTCCTTTGATTTTTAACAAACCATTTACATATATTCCCTGACCGTTATTGCCTGTTTTGTTTCCGTATATTTCACCGCTTTTAAAAGTCACATCACCATTATTTATATGAATTCCACCACCACTTTTTACCCCTTCATTATTAGACAACGTGTTTTTTGAGAAAATGACTTTGTTAGCAACTACAAGACCACCGCCTTTTCCTTGTGCGTAATTATTATCAATAACAGAATCTGTTATTTCTACATAGTCATTGTCGATACCTACTAACTTGCTTGGAAAATTAATGGCTCCGCCATCATTTACACTTTCATTTTGAGAAATATTTGTATTTTTAATTATTATTTTTGAAGAACCTGAGCTTCCACCATTTCCACAGGATATGCCGCCACCATTATCCTTAGTTAAGTTATTAGAAATTGTTCCACCATAGATTTTTGTTTCTCCGCCGGCATTCTTTCCACTACCACCGTTGCACCTGATTGCTCCGCCATTACCTTTGGCATTGTTTGAACTTATTAAAGGACCTTTTCCATTTTTTCCAATAGTTAAATTTGCCCCATATCCTGAAAATATGGCTCCACCTGATAAACCTGCACTATTCTGTTTTATTGTGCCGTTCTCAACTGTACAATTTGAACTACCACTTACAAATATTGCTCCGCCCTCTTCTTCTGCTACACAATTAGATATTGTTCCACCATTAATTTTGATGGTACAACCATCCATGCCAAAAATGCCACCGCCTTCTGTATATGATTTGCACTGATTAATTACAGCATTATTATTTATTGTTATACTTCCTTTCTTCACTCCAATGGCCCCGCCGTCAGAACCTTCACAGTTTTCAATAGTTCCATTTAAAATTAAAGTTCCAAAAGTGCAAATTGCAGAACCGCCGTCCTCTTCCTTATTATTCATTACATTTTTCACTACGCAATTACTGTTTATTGTTGCTTTAGTTCCGCTTTTTAAATAAAGCCAGCCTGAGCTTCTCTTTTTAGTAGAAAAATTACTTTTGTTTCCACCTAAAGTTAAAGTCTTACTTTTTATGGCCGTAACACCCATGTCTATCTCGGCAGTTCCACTTAAAGTCATACAATATTTAGGATACTCGCCTCCATTTATTGATTTTTCTCCATCTGATGTTCTTTTTAATGTTACATTGCTATCATAGGCATAAATTTTAAATTTCCCCTTACTAATTGCTATGTTCCTTGTTATTGTTATTGATTTTTTTACACCCACGTAAACCCATGACTTTGTAAATTTTGTAAGCAATACATCTCTTAGTTCATCCTCAATTGATACAATATACGGATCTTTTGCCGTACCTGAACCAGCTAAAGCATACACACTATTAAAGAAAAATGCTGTACTAAAGCCTAAAGCCAAAATAGTCACTATACTAATTTTGATACCAGTCATTTTCATACAGTTTATTATATATTTTTTTAAATTCGCCTTTTTGTTTTCTATTATTTCTAATAGATCCACCTTTATTCTTTTTAACAAATTCATTCCCCAATTTATATTTACATTTCGATTTTTTCTTTTATCTTTTCTTTTACTTTTTCTTTGTTTTTCAACTTTATCTGGCATACCCCTCAATCACCCCCTGCTTGCTTAAGCCATTACCAAACAGGCTAAACACCGGCATTGTAATGCTGTATTTTAATATTACAAGTCTGCTTGGCTGTTCATTGTAAATAGTCAAATCTTCTATCTCCAAAGTGTATCCTTTTTCGCCTGCCTCACTTTTACACTGGCTTATAACCTGGTCATTACAGTTACTATCCTCTATTCTATTTACAGCCACATTATAAAAATCTCTTGCATTAGATACCTGATTGTTGCTGCTAATAAAAGAGGCAAACAATATGCACCCTAAAGTTATTGCAATTACAATCGAAAACATTTCTATTGCTACTCTCATATTTCACTCCACTATTACGTTTATGTATTTTGTGCATGCAAGTCCATTGTCTGACTTAACAACACATTTCAGTTTATAAATTCCCTTTTTTTTAAAATCTATATTTCCGTATACTTTGATTTTGTTTGATATGTCTTTTCCTGTATAATCTTTTGCTTTAATATATTTCGAATAATCAAATTCCTTACTTAAATACTCAAGATATATAACCTCCTGGCCTTCAATAACAGGATATTTGTCTTTACTTTCTTTTAAAAATTTTTCATTGCTTTGACTTTTTTCATTTTTGTATTCAGGTGTTATTTGGTTCCATTTGTTTTTACATAACCCACAGGTTATTACAACAACCATAATTCCAATTAGACCATATAAAATTATTTCTCCATGCTCGCTTAAAAAATTCTCCATACCTAATCACCTTGCACCTTATACTTTTTAATAATCATCTTTTGTTTTTTCAAAAAACAACACTTTATATTTCTTCCTAACTACTAACATCTTCTATTTTCTCATCTTTTATTTCCTTATCTTCTATCTTCTTAAAATGCTAATATATTACTTTCCAATAACAGAATTTATCTCATATTCATCCATATTTCCTACTGCTGCCATGGATGCCAAAATCAAAATAATAAGTAATACCGATATAATTCCGCTAATTAATGTTTGTCCATGTTCTGATAAAAATTCTTCCATATAACCTTTTCTCCCTTCTCCTATTTTTCAAATATCTTTAACAAAACTATCCTGTTACTTTTTCTAATATTTCGTAAAATCCTGATATTATAATCACAAATAAACCCCCATATATTATGCATTGACCTGATTCTGATAATAATATTTTCATTTGCTTACCACCTTCCTTAACACCTTAACCATTTATGACATTTGCCACCGACGAGGTAAATACAATAATCATTAAAATCATGTCAATCATAATCTTCATAACCCCAACTGTCATTGGAACTGCTGTAAACATTGTTGCCGCTCCTATTTTGTCATTATTCTTCATCTGTTCACCCTGTTGTGTAAGCTTATTGTTCCTGTCAATAATCGAATTAATCTGTTTATCCGACTGCTCTTTTCCTAACTGATTCATTGAATAAAACATTTTAAGAGAAGATTTTATATCTTCCAAATCCAGCTCCCGCAAAAAGTTATCGTAAGGCTCAATCCCTACCGGATATTGTTCAAAATCTATTAATAATTTTCTAACCGGTCTTTTTAAAACAAAAGGCAAATTACCGTAAGAATTTTCTATTGCCGATTGCACTGTCTCATTCTGTAAATTAATTGCCACTTCTCTTATCCAGTCCGGAAAAACCTTCTTGATTTCATTTTCCAAAGTTTTCTTTGCTTTTTTGTATGTAAGTCTTTCCATAATACTTAATTTTTCTTTGTCATAGTACGCCTTCTCAACTAAAATATAATATTTTACAACCATATTATCCTGCAGAGATTGTTTCTCCTTTATCCAGTCAAAATTTAATTTTTTCATAATAAGCAAATAAGAAAATAGCATCAATAAAATTACAACAGTTGAACAAATTTGATAAACAATATGATTAGTATATCTGTATTCTGCCGGAATTAAATATGCCATAAAACCACAGGTTATTAGCGTTGAAAAAATGGATATTATTACATTCCTTTTTACCCTGTTTACATTTTTTATAAATAGAGATGTTCTATCCCCCCACTCTTTTATATCTTCTAAAAGAATGTCTAAATAATTTTCATATTCACCGCCATGCTGTTCTATTTTAATCAGAAATTCATGTAGGGACCTTAATCGTTTACAATCATATTCCCGTCTTATAATCTCTAAGGATTCTTCATATATTTTGTCAGTCATTTTTGAATCTATGTTTACTATAACTTCCTCAATGATTTCTTTCATTCTGTTTGAACTTACCTTCTGCGCATCTGACAGGGCAAGTCGTATTTTCGGTTGTTTCTTAAAGGAATAAATCATCTGTTCCATGTAAAGAAGCACATCATGGAATTTTCTTAAATAACCTTCCCTTTTTCTTTCTTCTTTTTGAAAAAAGAAATTAAATGCTATGGCTGCCAACAGACAAACAGCTATACCCAAAGGATCTAGTTTATAGACTAAACACACAATAATTACTACTGCCAGAATCTTCGCCGAATCCTTTATTATCTGCAATATTTTTTCTTTCACTCATTTCCTCCCTTTTCTATCTTATAAATGGATTATCAATACCTTGTAATTTAAACTTTCGCAATATATCTTCCGGTATATCCTTAGTTAAAATTTTTCCATCCTCATATATCATAACTTTTTCATTTTTTTCGTTATGTCTTGATAAGCACATAACCTGTGCTATGTGTCTTGTTATTTTTTCTCCCTGTTTAACATTTGAATGTAACACTACACCAATATCTATGAAAGAATACACATCATTCTCATTTATGTTTTCTCCCATATTTCTTAATCGGTCAGGAATTTTACCGGCATCATCAAGATGAATTGTTGTTAAACAGTGAACTCCTGCTGATATATTTTCTAAAAGATATTTAACTTCTTTTCCTCTTGCCTCAGCCAGTAAAACCCAAGTTGGCAACTGTCTCTTGCTTGCCTTCAATGCCTCTGTATAACCAAAGTTTTCACTTACTTTTATTTCAACACAATCTTTATCCGGATTTATTGCCGCATATCTAAGCTCCAAATTATCTTCTATCGTGTAAACTCTTTCATATGCAGGTATATAACCGGTTAAATATTTTATGTATTCTGTTTTTCCCACTCCCGGAAGCCCTCCTACAATCACTGTACAATGAGCTTTTATTGCATTCTCCATAAATGCGTCAATCTCCTCTGTGCAATATTCTTCCGAAATTAATCTGTCCTTATTAATTCTTCTTATTGCCGGAGTTTTTCTAATACTAATACTTATTCCTGTATTCGTCACAGAGTCGTGTAGTATGGATATTCTTAAATTCTCTGTTTCCGCTTCTAATAAAGGGTTATTTTGATTAAACTGAACATTCATTAGGTTGCTTATTCGTGTATAAAACTGTTTTATAAAAATATCATCTAATTTGAAATTGTTAACTTTATATCTTCCTTTTTCCAAATGATTAATCCATAATTCCCTACTCCAATTAATGTCCGTTATATTATCGTCTAATATATATTTTAATAAATCGCCAAAGGCTCTATCCGGTAATGACAGTTTTCTCATCTTTCTACTCCTGACCTCTTAATATTAATTGTTACACAAATGCTATTTCTTTAATTTCCCGAAGGAATCTTCCCGGCTACTGAACCAAATGTTACAGATGATGAGTAGCTCTCTACAACGTCCTTCACTGCATTACTGATAATCGGTCCTATTACATAGGCAACACCAACTAACAGTAGAATACAAACTGCGATAAAAATCGTTTTTCCGTGTTCTTGTAGGAATACATCCATATATATCTACCTCCTTTTTTATTCCAAATAAATTGCCCTTAGGGGATTGATTTTTATAATAGACTAACCAGCTATAAAAATCACATTTTCCTTGCTTTGTTTCATCATATACACTACGTTGCTATTTATTCGGTGTTTGTATATTATCACGTTTTATTTATATAGTCAACATATTTTTATGTTTCTTTTTTCTAAACGCACTTAATTTAGAACAAAACCAATCACTGGCGTAATTCTTTGCCCCCGCTATGCCTCCGTTCACAACTATTTTCTTCTCGCACCAGGGTGCCTCCCTAGTGGACATTCATTTATGTAATAAGAATTTATGAAGGAATTTCTTATTACACAAAAAAACTGTGCATCAGCTAGTTACATAATTCTTTCACTAACTAATACACAGTTTTTATAATTTTATATTTTATTATTTTGTAATTTATTTTTCACCTGTAATAATCCATGGTGATGGTTGTGCCACAAATATGCTGTTCTTGTCTGTTTTTGATACTGTTATCTGCATTACCTCAGTTACATTAATTCCATGTTTTTCAAGGATGTATTTAATGTCTGATAAAATATCCAACTCCAATGTGTAGAACATTAATTTAATGTTAGGATTAATTGCAAGCAAACTTATAATATCATCCTCAATATGTTCTTTAGTTGCAACAATAAAAGCAATTCTTGGTGTTGGCAGATTCTTTAATGTTTCCTCTTTCAAATCAGAGATAATCTCAATGTTATGTACACCAAATTTGTCCACATTTTCTTCCATTGTTCTGTATGAACCTGCATCTCTTTCATCAGCAATAATAACGCCTTCATAAGCAACCATTGAGGATTCGATAGCTATACTTTCTGAATTTACCATTAACGCTACATCACTTACGTCTAATTCCAACTTATTCATAATTACTGAACGGATTTCGTGACCAACGTATTTTACAGTTCCCATTGAAAAATTATCATTCTTCATACCGAAAATCATTGATTCTCTTGTATTTTCATTAACTATAAAAATAACTGTTGGGCCTGAAATTCCATCATCCATTAAGTCGCTTACCTTACAGTGTTTCATTTCTGATGGTTCATAGCCTGTACCATAGTACATTTCATAATCACCATATCCTGCTTCCCAACATTTATATAACATATTGCTGTGTGTTTCATCTGCAAAAATTAAAATCATTTTGTGTGTAGCGATTGTTGCCAAAATGTTACGTCTTTTTCCACATGTGTTTAACATTTTAATTTTTTCAGGACTAACTTCCTTCAAATCAGCTACATACTCCATCCACTTCAACATTTGGGATGTTGTAAATTGTACTTTGTTATTTTCCATTATGTTCCTCTTTCTATTGCCTTGTCTTTTATGTAATTTCATTTAACCATCAACATGCAACTCTTTCTCATTTTTCGAAGAAGAGTTGCATGTAATGCTTCCTGTTCACTCACTACCTTATGGTAAAAATTATATTTACTTCTGCCCTCTATACTATTAAGGTCCAATAATGAGTCGCGAAATTATAATAATGACTTATATAATTCCTTAATTTCTTCTACAGATGTATCTCTTGGATTGCCCGGTCTGCATGCATCATCATAAGCTGACTGTGCTAAGAAATCTAAATCTTTTGGATCTACAATTTCCTTTAAGTCTACTGGAATTCCTACATCCTTTGATAACTGTTTTACAGCATCAATTGCTGCTTTTCTGTATTCTTCAACAGACATTTTTTCAGTTCCTTCAACGCCCATTGCTGCTGCAATATATTTATACTTGTCGCCTGTAGCTTCTGCATTATATTCCATTACAGTTGGCAAAATAATGGCATTTGCAACACCATGTGGTGTATCATAAACAGCGCCTAAAGGATGTGCCATTGAATGAACTATTCCTAAACCTACATTTGAAAATCCCATACCGGCAACGTACTGACCAAGAGCCATACCTTCTCTTCCTTCAGGTGTGTTTTCTACTGCCCCTCTTAAACTCTTTGATATAATTTCAATTGCCTTAAGATGCATCATGTCGGTCATTTCCCAAGCAGCCTTTGTTGTAAAGCCTTCAATTGCATGTGTTAATGCGTCCATTCCTGTAGCTGCTGTAAGTCCTTTTGGCATTGATGACATCATGTCCGGATCAATAAACGCAACAACCGGTATGTCGTGTGGGTCTACACAAACCATCTTTCTATTCTTTTCAGTATCAGTGATTACATAATTAATTGTAACTTCTGCTGCTGTTCCTGCTGTTGTTGGTACCGCAAAAGTAGGTACAGCCGGCTTAGTTGTAGGTGCCACGCCCTCTAAGCTTACAACATCTGCAAAATCAGGGTTATTAATAATAATTCCTATAGCTTTTGCTGTGTCCATTGATGAACCGCCACCAATGGCAATTATGTAATCCGCACCTGATTTCTTAAATGCTTCAACACCTGTTTTTACATTTTCAACTGTTGGGTTTGGCTTGATGTTAGAATAAACTTCGTATGCTAAATTTGCTCCTTCCAAAACATCTAAAACCTTCTTTGTTACACCAAACTTAATTAAGTCCGGGTCTGAACAAACAAATGCTTTTGCAAAGCCTCTTCCTTTTGCTTCTGTAGCTATCTCGCCAATAGCTCCTGCTCCGTGATAAGATGTTTCATTTAAAATAATTCTATTTACCATATATACTCCTTTCCGTGACTAAAAATCACTATGGTACGTTCTTTTTTATAAATATAATTATAACACTCTTTTTAAATAAAAAAACTAAAAATACTGTGAAATATTTATTAAAGCTATGGTATAATTCAATGTACAAAAACAAGATTTATATATTTATTTTCACAAAGGATTTTATTATGAAAAAAAAAGATTTAGCTTTAGAAGTTATTAAAAGATTAGAAAAAGAATACCCTGATGCTGATTGCACTCTTGATTACAACGATGCCTGGAAGCTGTTAATTAGCGTTAGACTAGCTGCACAATGCACCGATGAACGTGTCAACAAAATCGTGCCGGCTCTTTACGAAAAATATCCAACTATTGAAGCCGTTGCCGATGCACCCGTTGAAGAGATAGAAAAAATAGTTAGACCTTGTGGTCTTGGCAAAAGTAAAGCAAGAGATATTAGTCTTTGCATGAAAATGCTAAAAGATGAATTTGACTGCAAAGTGCCTGACAATATGAAGGATCTTTTAAAATTACCAGGTGTAGGAAGAAAAAGTGCTAATTTGATTATGGGTGATGTTTTTGGAGAACCTGCAATCGTTACAGACACACACTGCATTAGATTATGTAATAGAATTGGACTTGTAAATGGAATTAAAGAACCTAAAAAAGTAGAAATGGAACTATGGAAGATTATTCCTCCTGAAAAAGGAAGTGATTTTTGTCACAGACTTGTTTACCACGGAAGAGAAGTCTGTACAGCTAGAACAACACCTCATTGCGAAAGATGTTGCCTTGAAGATATTTGTAAGAAAAACATATAATTTATTATTTGTTAATTAAGATTAACATAAAAAGGAATGCCCTTTTAACCTTATGGTTTTAGGACATTCCCTTTTTTATATATAAAGGGGTCTACTTTACAATAATTACAATCTTTGCTTTTTTCTTATTATAAGTCTTTGCTGTAACTACTGTCTTTCCTTTCTTAATAGCAGTAATTCTTCCCTTCTTGTCAATCTTAACAATCTTCTTGTTCTGAACTTTGAAGGTTACTTTACCTGCACTATTTTTAGAAAGTTTCACTTTAAGTTTCTTCTTTTTACCCTTTTTGATTTCAATTGACTGAGCCTTAACCTTAACGTATTTTGGTGCTTTCTTCACAGTAATATTGCAAATTGCTGTTGCTCCTTCATCTGTATATGCAATGATAATAACTTTGCCCTTCTTCTTAGCCTTAACTACGCCCTTGGCATTTACTGTTGCTATCTTTGCATTGCTTGACTTAAACATAACCTTTGACTTCTTGCCGGTAAGTTTAACTTTAATCTTAAACTTCTCTTTCTTTCCAAGTTTTTTCTTAGTTACATTTAACTTGATTTTCTGTGAAACGCCCTGCTGCTTTGCAGTAGTTGTTTCCTGCTGATTACTAGCTGTTGTAGTCTGATTACTTGTTGTCTGCTGACTAGCTGTTGTAGTCTGATTGCTTGTTGTCTGCTGACTACCTGTTGTTGTCTGATTACTTGTTGTCTGCTGACTACCTGTTGTTGTCTGATTGCTTGTTGTCTGCTGACCACTTGTTGTCTTTTCAGCCTTTACAAGATTTGTAATTGCCTGTTCAATAGCCTTAACAGCATCGTCCATTTCTTCCTGAGTACATGTATTAGGAAGATTTTTTGCAAAAGTAATTGTGTTCTGAAGATTTGCCCAGCTTTCCTGAGTATAATCACTTTGAACTAAATTATTTACCTTTTCGTTAACCTTGTTTAACTCAGTTTTATTAACACTATATGTAGGGTCATCTTCTAAAATAATGTCATCATAATATGCCTTGAAGTCGCCCTTGTTTCCAGTATATGAAAGTGCAATACCTACAATCTTTCTTCCATTCATACTTGATGCAGGCATCTCGTAAGTGCAATCTGTCCACTTTCCAACTGTTAATGTCTGTGAAGGTTTTGCAATAATCTTAGAATTGTCATCACATAACAATACTACTCTTGTGTTCTTGCCAGCTTCATTTGCCGCATAAACTGAATATGAAAGTTTTAAGCCCTTCTGCATATTAATCTTTGTTTCAGACATTCTGTATAAATAATTTGCATTATCCTTACTAGCATTACCACCAATTGTTACCATGTAATCACCTGTTTTTGCAAGTGTATTTTTCTCAATAGTAGTTGTTGCTGTTACGCCATCATTTTCTAGCTGTGTATCATTTTTGAAACATGGATCTACTGCATAGTCTCCATTATACTTGCTGTTTTCTGCCGGACATTTTACATACTTACTTTCAAAACTATTTCTGTAGTAAATTGGTCCTTCTGACTGTGGTACAGGATTTTCCTTAACAGCTTCTCTTTCTCCCTTAACCATCTTGATAGATTCTCCAACTGTTCTTAACTGGAAGTCCTGTGAACACCAATATCCATCACAACTTGCAGTTACGAACCATTGATCCTTAGGAATATCAAAATAATCACTGGCATTCTTAGCAATAGCTGTACCTTCGTCATATTCATCAAACATTGCTATATAGAATGATGGGATTCCCATTTGTTTAAGTTTGTATGCCTGATACCAGAAGTTCTGTCCCGCATTTCTTGGCATTGCATTTGGCTTATCGTTTGGATCTCCATGCCATAATGCCCATGAGAATCCTGAGAATAGTACAGGATAATAATCTACATTATTAGCCTTACACCAAGCCCAATGTTTCTCAATAAATGAAGAATATAAACTATCTATTGATTCTTTTGTACTAATGTTAGATCCAACCATCCAAGGTGAAATCATGTCAACCTGTTTAAAGATATTTTCATATTTTGCCATTGTTGCTGTATTTGTACTCCAATCTCTTCCAACACCAAAGATTACATAACATCCCCTCTTATGGAAGAAATCAATCATTTCCTGATAATCAACAACTCTGTCAGGTCTTCCTGATACTGCAGTTCCCCATAAGCAAACTACAGGTTTTCCATCAACTGTTGCATAAGCATCTGAATTAGTCATTTGAAGCTGTTTTTCAATATTGTATACCCAGTCAAATTTAATATCCTCTACCCAGCTACTAATTGTTGTGTCATCTGTTTTATCTTTAATCTGGTCACCACCACTAATATCATACATAATGTAGAACAGACTGTTATTATTTTCAGCGGCTGTTTTCATCTTGTATAATAAAGTATCCTGTGGATCATTATATAATGTACGACCCTTAATTGTTCCTGCAAATCTCTGAATTGCAGCACCATCAATTCCGTACTGATTCATCCATTTGAAATGTGTGTTAATTACATTTTCATTTGTTGAATCATATAACTTAGTTGGTTCTCCACTTCCAAGATTATCAAAACCTGTCTGTGCTAATGCACTTTCATCATAATCCTTTACATATGGGAAGTAGTCGATTGAAATATGGTCTTTTCTTGGCCAGCTTGTTCCATCTTCCTCTGCCTTACCATAATCATAATGTCCCCAACTTGTTTTCTGTGTTCCTGTTCCGAACCATGCCTGATATCCTGCGAAACTCTTTCCTGTAAATTCAGCATGTTCTGTTTTTCCTCTTCTGTTAGTAATTGCTTCAGTATCAGGATTTACTGATTTCTTAATTACTTCGACCTTTGAAATATATGTTCCGGCTTGTCCGTTACCATATATTCTAAAATCATATGTATTAAACTGCGCATGTCTAAATGAAGCATCACTTAAGCAAATTGTAGTTGTAACCCATTTATTAGTACCACCACGCATAACTGATGCTGTTTTGAATTTAGTGTCACTTGTTTCAGCTGCTAATGTACCATCATATAAAGTATTGTACTGCATTCCGAAATATGCATTAGTATTATCGAAATATGTTATTCTAATCATTAAGTTACTGTCATTTTCTGTAACTACATTACTATCAACAGCAAAGTGAATATATTTGTACTGACCTAAATTAACACATTTCTTACCATCTTTTTCAATAAACCAATCTGTATAATTACTATTAGTTTTTAATTCACCACATTTCATATTGATGCCTGATGGTGTATCGCTGTCAAAATTGTATGATGCAACAGGTTCATCACTTTCTTCTACATCTGTAGAAACCTTCTTTATTAAACCAAATGAAATATCATCTACATTAACACTACCCTTACCGGATGTTTCAAAAACAAACTTCATATCTGTAATATTATTCCAAATATCAGATGTGTTTGTTACTTTAGTATTTCCATCCATTAATGTTGTCATGTCAAATGTAACTTCATTGAATGATTTATTATTTGCTAAAGTAACTTTGTTGTTCTGTATTTGCTGTCCTGCTTCAGGCACAACAGTATATGTTTTGTTTCCACTTACTATTGTTAATGCAACTGATTTGGCAGTATTAGTCTGATTGCTAATTTTTGCACTTATAGTTTTAAAGTTACCATAAGAAATCTTTTCGCTTTCATATGTAACAATTGGTCCAACTGAAGATGTTCCTGCTCCAGTGTAAGCTAACTTAACTGATGCCTTTCCTTCTGCCTTATTTGTTGAATCATATGAATAGGTTCCATTGGTTGTCTTCCATGCAGGTCTATAGCCTAAACATCTGTTATCATCGTCATCATTATTAACTTTTACGTTAGTTGGATCGTATACCCACTCATCTTCATCAGCATAAATCCAGTCATTTGCTGTAAAATATGTAATGCCTTTTGCCGGATTTAAAGTTGTATCAACTTCTTCAATTGTTTTTGTTCTAAATGGTGATGCTGGAATTCCTGCACTATTCATTAAGTTAGCATTGCAATTAAAGTTATTAAAAGCATATATTACTTCTTTTGGATTTTCTACACGGTCACTATACACTTTTACCCTGTTCTTACTAACAATTTCAGCCTTAGCATTTACATAAATTCCATCACTTCCTGCAATTGTGAATCCATGTAATGTATTTCCTGAATTTTTAATTATAGACAAACCTTTTCCTACACAATTAAATGTAATATAAATTGCATTACCTTTAATTTCTTTTGCCTTGTATACCGGTGCCGTGTAAACATCTCCACCCTTATAAACCATATTCATTGCAGCCTTAGCAAATCTTTCACCAACAGGTGTTTTTGTACGTGGGTGAATTGGGTCTGAAGACACTTTGTTTTTAACATGATACAATGGGCAATCATAAATTGTAAGCATTGCCATATTGTTCTTTATGTTTTCTTTAAATGCTCTTTCCATTGCACTAGCTAAGTATCCTAAATGTTCTGTACCTGTATTATAATGATGTGGTGCTACCTGTGTGAATATAAATGGCATTGAATTATTTTCAAATCCAAATTTTTCACTCCAGCTCTTCTTTAATAAAGACAATTCTCTATCGTAAATTTCTGATCTACCACTATTACTTTCTCCCTGATACCAAATTGCACCTGCAATGCTGTAATTTGTTATAGGTCCAATTTTCTGGTTGTAAAGTGTTGACATTGTTCCTGCTGTATCTGACCAGAAATCCTCTTCATAGTAAAGTCCTCTCTTTTCTAATTCCTTTACTAATGTTGCATCTCCCTGAATTGCCTCTCTTGGAAGCCATCCTTCTATTACAGTACCACCAATTGGTGTATTTAAAACAGCAACAGGTACATTTAACTGAGACTGTAATTTCTTTGCAAAAGCATAAGCTACGGCTGATGTTTTATTTACAGCATCCTTATCATTTCCGCTTCCCCAGTATGCACCTTGAACGTCATATGTTGGATCATATAGCTGAGTTCCTGTCTGTCCATATGGGTATGTAGGCTCTAGGAATATACGGATATTGTCATTTGTAGCATTTGCTAAAATGTTTTCGCTATCCATATCACTTCCTACATTCAATGCCATATTTGACTGACCACATGCTAACCAAACTTCTCCAATTAATATATTATTAATAGTTTTTACTGAATCCCCATTATCAAGGATTTCCATTTTATATTTAGTATAACTTCCTGCCTGCTTGTCTAATTTTGTTTTCCAGGATCCGTCAGTTCCTACTTTAACTTCTTTGCTTGTTACAGCTGTACCATCTGCTTTTGAAATCTTAACAGTAATCGTGTTACCAGGTTTTGCTGTACCCCAAACTGATATATCCTTATTCTGCTGTAACATCATTCCATCACTGAAAATAGAAGGTACAGTACATATATTTGTGCTATCAACAATTTTAACATTGCTAATCTTCATATTAATTTCATCAGAAATAAATGTATGTGCAAAGAAAACTCTCATATAGTTTATCTTTGATAAATCTATCTCACCATCTTTACCATTTTCATAACTTGAGAAGTCAACAGTATATGTAGCTTTTCCATTCTTCCAAGCCACTTTTCTAATGTACCACTGAACCATGTCCTTGTCGGCACTTCCACTACTTGATAACTGGATGAAAGCATAACCACCATTATCCATTAATGGTGCTACATTTCCAGGATCTGTTGTATTTGATAATTCCGCATCGAACTTTAATTGTAATTTTGCAGGATTGTGCTTTGATGCATCAATAGGTGTATCAAGCTTCTTCTCTGCTATAACAGTAGTATCCTTCTTTGTAGTTATATCGCATGTAAAAGGAATGCTTCCTACATTATATGTTGTGTCCCAATTTTTAACTTCCGGTGTTTCTTCTTTTTGTGCAGCTCTTGATGTATCAACAATACATACGTCCTTTAATCTGAATGACTGGTATCCTGTATCGCCTGCAAGATATGCCAAACAAAGTCTGAACCATGTAATTTTTGACTTATCAAACGATGCTTTCTTTGTTCCTGTTGAAAATGGAATTAATACATCGTTCCATTCTCCCGGAACTAAATCCTTGCCATCTGCTCGTTTTAAGCCTTTTACCTTCAAATTTAAATAACTTTCAGTATTTAGTTGTGCATTAGCCAACTCTAAGAATCCTAGGCCGTTACCCTCCTTGAAAATATCTAATGGGGCTCTTATTCCTTCAATTTGTTTAACGTAAACTTTCATGCTTAATGCAAGTTTACTGTCATCTACACTGGATAAATCTATGTTTAAATTTCTAGTATATACCTGATAAGTCACTGTGCCATTTGTATTTTCAATTCTAGGCACTTGGATTTTTTCGTATATTGTAGATAAAACATAGTTATCTGTAATATCTTTTGCTGCAACATCTGTGCAGAATCTGCTTGTATCAAAAATCAGTGTGGTTGCAATAATTGCCAAAACCATTGAAGCTAAAACTACTAATTTCGATACCATAGTATTTAACTTTTTCATTTTTCCCTCCTTCTTTTTTATGATTGTTAAATTACTAGATTGTATATTTTTTCTACACATTTGGCGATTTGTACATCCGTTTTGTTTCATCAAAGAAACATATGTCAACTTTTGTAACAACATGTATTTTAATATACAATATAAT
>ERZ773162.812-NODE-812-length-31525-cov-6.139911_pt1 | contig 31525 bp, 56 predicted proteins | sample MGYA00511113_ERZ773162 | MGnify/ENA primary metagenome ERZ773162 (study PRJEB29015, sample SAMEA2737807) | human gut metagenome | biome: human gut; feature: human-associated habitat; material: faeces | place: China | collected 2012 ... | reverse complement strand
ATCCACCACTTTTATATCTTTTATATATGCTGTCCAACGATACATCAGGAATCCAAATCTGAAATACAGTTCCTTCTCCACTTACATACAAAGTTCCCCAGTTAGTTGTAGGGCAGTTAGTACAAGATGTTGTCTTAATATGATAAATACCTGTATTTGTTAATGTGTTCCAATCAGTAGCTGTAGTTATTACATACTGCCTGATGTACATACTTTTAAGTAGGCCCTGAATTATTCCTAATCCGGTTAAATCTAAAACTTCCATTGTTTCTTTAGCCATAATGCACCTCTTTTCCTACTGTTCAAACAATGCTCTAATTTTATCGGCTGAAATGGAAACTATGGTTACACCTTCTAAAGATTCAACTCTACCTTGTAACGCTTCAATATTATCTGTATTTGTTTTTACCTGCCCATTTGCGAGTTCTTTAACTGCGTTCTTGGCATTTGTTTCAGCAGTATCAGCCTTTGTTTTAGCATCTGTAGCAGCCGCACTAATGGCTTCCTGTTTTGCTGTAGAAATAGCCTCTGTAAAATCTACACCGGCAACCTTAGAATTAATATATTCTACGATTGTTTTTGATTCGCTACCTTCAGGTAATGAACCTACTAATTTAACTAAATTAGCAATATCAGTCTTATTTGTTTGAATAGTCTGATTCATTGCCGACGCATCATTTTCATGTGTTGAAATCCAGGTTGCTATTTCTTTTAAAGTATCATAAGCTTCTGGTGCTTCAGCTACAATTTTAGCTACAGCGTCTGCCACCTGTTTGGCAACAGACCCTTCCGTCTGTGCATTTCCATTTAATGTTGCTATTGCAGTAGTATTGGCTTTCACATCAGCCTTTATTGTTGAATCATCATAAGTGGCTGACTTTATCTTAGTTTCTAATTCTGCTTTTACTGCTTTAATAAGAGCTCTTACGGAATCTTGCGTATTCTCGTCACCATTCAGCTTATCTAAAGCATCATTAATATTTTTAAGCTCAGTCTTTTTTAATTCATCAATTTTTGTCTGTGCTGTACCTACTGTTTCTTTCTGTTCAAGTAATGCCAGTATCTCTGAATGATAAATTGACAAACCAAGGGCATCTAATACTTCCTTTATTTCTGACATTTTATTCTCCTCCTTCCTGTCTGAATAAGTTTTTTATGTAATCTTTTGAAATAACTTCCACTGTTTCTCCTACCTTGACATACTCATTTGAAGACGTATTCCACACAGATATGTTTCTTTCTGCCATGTTCACATACAACTCATTATCTTTACCTTTAGACGGTAAAACATAACTCTTAACAAGATTGCACTGTTCCTTTCCTGTAACCTGCACCCACTGATTATCATAAAACCATAGAATTCCTGTTTTTTTCACAAAGCAAAAACAGGATGAATCTGTTTCATAATCTTCTCTTTCTTTATCTGTTTCAAGAATGTTTATTTTGTTATAGAATGTTCTTTTCCCATTTAAGTCAAGAACAATTCTCCCCTTATCCTTTACGAAAATAAGTTGTCCGTCAGTTATGGATATATCCTGTAGTTTTTTCTGTTCTGCTGCAACTATTGATAACTTATGTTTTTCCATCCATACTTCACTCCTTATACTTCTGTAATGTAAACCGCTGTGCTATCCTTAACTTCCTGAATTATTTCCTGTTTGTCCTCTTCAGTGATAACATAATCCTGTCCGTTAAATTTCCCACTGTCTGCATCTTTTCTTACTGATTCTGCTATCTCCTTTGTTTCCTGCATTTTCTTCAATATCTGTTGATACACATCATCATCAGGCTCTACAATGTCCACTCCTTCTGTGGGTATTCCCTGCTTAATGCGTTGTCCGACTATTGAAGATGTAAGTCTTTTTTCTCCATCATCTCCAAACACTCCAATGTATAAAATACATTTCTTTTCAAATAGAGTTGATGGCAAACGTTCGGCAGCTATTGTATTATCTTCTAATATGATTTCTGATGCTGTCTTTTCGTCATATTTATCTATATATATGACTGCTGTTTTGGTTGGAAACTCGTCCCATTCTTTTGTAAATTCAAATTTAATTCCATTTACTTTTTTGTTCCCGGAATATAGTTGTTCAGAATTAACAATTCTTGCGTATTGTCCGGTTACTTTGATATTTATATCCATAAAAACACTCCTTTTTAGCAAGTAGTTAATTCATACAGTATAACTTTTACATCTGTATACTCTTTTACTTCATCTAACGTTGTTACGGATGGTATTTGTAAACTCAAATCATCCGAGTCAAGATTTAACGTGTCAAATACTCGTTCAATGACACATTCATCCGTTATAATCGTAGTGAACGACTTTATTCCGCCTATTCCGGTATATATCGCAGAGGATGAACCTTTTTGAACATTGATATAAAAATTGTTCATATATTTTTGAATAGTTGGTGCAGTCTTTAAGCTATATCTGAATTGAATAGCTAATTTATATATTTTATTTTTCTTTAATTTAATAGTGGTATCATTTTTTAATTCATAACCAACCTTGTTATAACCCTCGGTTAAGGTTAAAGAAGTCAAATATTTAGTTAGTGAGATTGAACCATTGTAATATCCCGCTAAACATACATGTCGAGCGTTTCTAACTTCGTCAGTAATTGCATCTACTTTTTTTTCTACAGATTCGATTTTTTCTGCGTTGCTTGCAATATTCATATTTTGAGCATTTAGTCTGTAGTCTATATTCTCATTTGTTGCATTTTTCCAGTTTTCGAACTCTGTATTTCTATTGCTCATCCAGTTATCCAATTCAGAATCCTTGTTGCCGATTTTTCCATCAACTTTATTAATTGAACTGTTCGCTTCTTCAAATCCCTTGGCAATGTTTTCCCTGACATCTTTAGCCATTATTGCCGTCCTAATTACCTTTGCAATATTAATTAAACTCATAATTTCATTCCTTTCTTGTACTTATTCAATTTAATGTATCTTTTGGCGGAGTATTTTTTTTCGCCAAATTCTAACTGCACGTTCCACTCGTCGTTAATGTCTCTTGTTACTTTTCGCAATTTAACTGTTTCATTAAAGTTAATCTGCGGACATCTTATTGGGTAAGTTTTTCCAACTTCGAATTGTGCAGGTGTAATTCCCTGATTATATAAATCTAAAGCTGACACGCTTATTGATTTAATAATTGAGCTGTTCTTTTTTAACCACTTTGTCGCTTTTTCTTTAAGACTTGAAGTCTTTTTAACACTGTCAAATTTATGTCCTTTTACAATTACTCCATAAATCTTTTTACTGTTTTTATCTTCAACATAATAGTCAGTCTCATTCATTCCAATAGTTCCCATTGGAAGTCCTTCCGTTGTGAATGGAACAACCCTTGTGCATAAATCAAACGACGGAACGATTGATATACTCTGCATGTTCACGTCAAGAGTTAGTTCAACTCCTCCGCCAACATCACCATCACCTAATACAGACAATGTTAATTTGGTTAAATCGTCTGTTATTTTAAAATCTAAATCATCCGTAAATGCTTCTTGCGACAACACTCCCCAGGTAGAAGATTCTGCGGTTACTTCAACATTTTCCAAAATTGTATTACTTTCAGGTGGACTGTAAACTATATACTTCTTGCTTGATTCTCCAACCTGTTTATTATGAAAATCAATCATAAACTGAACAGCCTTAGTTAATGTAATATCATAGCCTTCCAGTCGTCCAATTAATGGATAAGCAAATGTATCATTCAAAAATCCCAAACAGCCCTCGCAAGTGACTTTCTTAGACACTGTTCCATTACTTTCAACAGATGGTTCAACCAATATGACTCTGCCCGAAAATACGCATTTTTCTTTTTTGAAAATTCGAACTCTTGTAACAAATTCAGTTAATTGGTTAAAGCCTACATTATCTGGATAAATGGTAAATGTAGCAGACGGAATAGCATTGATTTCTTCTACATATTCGCCATCAACACGTCCGTCTACTCTATCTCCTGATATATTCAAGGCTTTTTCTCCGTTGTAAATCCAAACATCCAGCATATCTACAGCTCCCTCCTATACCAATCGAATGAAACAGTAATGGAAGACACACTGTTTGTATTAACTACGTTAAACACGTTCTTGCCGGGCTTAAGCTTGTAACCTGCTGTGTATGTGCCTTTTGAAAAATGATAAGTATTTCCATCAATGGTCACATCAAAATCAGCGCTTGCTGTATACTTGAATGGAACCAACTCTGGACTTGTATTGTTCACTGTAAATGTTTTACCCTGAACTGCTGAAAAAGAATCTGGCTGAAATTCATCAAGTTCAAAGTTGATTTCATCCCACTTAACGTCGTGAATTCCTTTGTTCCAAATCTTAAACGGATAGCCCTTAAATGTGATTGTTAATTCTCCATAACCTCTTTCATTGTCTGCAAGTGCTACGCTTTGTCCTTCAAGTAAATAATGATATTCTGGATTGAAGTTATCCTGCAAAACCTTATCTCCTGAAGGAGACATTACAATGCTGTTAATCTTTGTCAGTAATCTGTCTAAGTCAGTTGAATCGTCAAAAATTAACTGACCTGTATAGACAAGCTCTCTATCTTCAAACAGCGAATAACCCAAATTAGAGTACATGTTATACGTTCCTGATTTATACGGAACGCTCTGTCTGTTTTCCTTTTTTGATGGAGGCTGTTTAGTTACAGTATCAACAATAAATCCAAAAGCCTTGTAAAAATCTACTCCGTTATATGTTATTGTTCTAATCAATAGCTAATCCCCCTTTCTTCTAACTCGTAGCCTATTCCGTCATATCTATCCCGATGTCCTGCTGTAGCACCTACAAGCTTATTTCCATCAACGTATAAGTTGCTGTCTTTTTTTAGTAATGCTCTAAGTAAGCTGTTCGTTTCACTTGAATCAATAGCAACATTAACCGCTCTCTGTCCGATGTTCTCATTAACCATTCCCAGCATTTTTCCTGTTTGAATCCATAACTGCTTCGAGCGTGGTTCATTATTGATTGGAATGGCTGCTTCCGCTGATTCTTCAGCGAATGTTGTTAGGAATGTACCTTTCTTGTAAATTCCGCCGACTGCGTTAGCCGGAATCAATCCTTTTGCACTCGGTAAGCTCCCCTTGTATTTAATAGGAACTTTTAGTGGGTTTACTCCAAAAGAATCATAAAAACCTTTGCGAATCTCTTTAGATATTTTGTTTCCCACACCGGTCCAACTTGCCTGAAATGGTTTCTTTAACTGTCTTACCCATTCTTTAGAGATACCTGCAAAATTAATACTTTCCAATTCTGATTCTGCAAAATCCTTCGCTCTTTTTGCATCGTTTAATACTGCCTTGCTTACTTTTCCGCTTTTGTATAATCTTAAAGTTTTTTCGTAATTGGCAGCTGCACTGTTGTATTGTTTTATCAATTCTATCTTTGATGCAGATGTGCTTGTCTTGTAATTATTTACTAAGGCTGTTGTTGCTCTTTTTCGTGCTTCTTTGTCTTTGCTGACTGCTGCCTCTTGTAAATTCTCATAATTTTGAGTAAATGTTTTGCTTTCGTTGTAATATTGCTTTTGCTTATCTAATGTCTTTTGTATACTATCTCGTTTGTCTTTTTGTACAGCTAAAACACTTTTTGTCTTACGAATCTCTTCTTGTAATTGATTGATAGTGGCTTGACTTCTATCTGATGGTCGCTTACTCTGTTCTACTGCTAACTGTCCATTCAACCCTGCAAGCTTTTTGTTTGATTCCCATACTTTTTTATCCTGTTCGTTGAGCTTACCTGTTGTTTCGGTAATTTTTTCTTTCCATTTATTCTGCTCTTGTAATTGCTTAACGTACGCATCCTTATTTGCATCAAGGATGGCTTCGGCTTTTTTTTGTGCAATTGTTTGTTTGATATTTTCACGCAACTTGCCGTAGCCCTTAATTTGACCATTAACAATCTTTAACTCAATACCCAACGCTTCAGATAATGCTCCTACAATGACCTTAGCCTGATTTTCCTTGCCTTTTTTGATTTTTCCATCTTTATCGACAATTTTATCCAACTTATTTGCATAATTCTCATACAAGCCAAATTGAGATTGAACAGTTTCGCCATTCTTCTTGATTGAATCGCGCAATTCTGTATAAGCACTCTGGGCTTCCTTTGCTTCTTTTGGAAGCTCTTTCGTTCTTGTTGCCAAATAACCAATACCTACTGCTAATCCTGCAATTGCAGTTGTGAAAAGAATTATTGGATTAGCCCGCAACACTGCAAGAAGTCCTGTTTGCGCCACTGTTTCTGCCTCCGTTGCCACTGTCTCTGCCTGACGTGCAGCCATTAACCCCTTGACTGTTGTTGTGCAGACTGATATGCCTTTCGTAATATCCTTAACTGAACGACCAAATTGAGCTACCTTATTAATTGCAAAAACTGTTCCGGCAACAACACCTATTGTTTTTAAAGTTCCAACAATTTCAGCACCATGCGTTTCAGCATATTTAGCTAACTCTTTCGATTTAGATGTTAAATCTTTAATTGCTGGGCCTGCACTCTTCAATAAGCTCTCTCCAACTTCAGCGCCTGCCAATTTCAGATTTTGAAAAGCAATCTTTGCTTCATCCGTTCCATTCTCAACAGATTTATATGTGTTTTCAACAGAACCTTTGCTCTTTTTGAGTAATTTCATGAAATTAGAATATTCAAAACGTCCATTCTGAATTGCATCTGCAAGGTCGGGACCTGCTTTTTGACCGAAGTTTTCAATCGCAATTGTTGTTGCTTTTGCTAATGTTGGGGCTTTTTTGATTTCAGTTAAAGTCTTTCCAAATTCTACCTTTGCATCTTTACCGCTTGCACTCCAATTTGATATTGCTTTTTTCATTCCTGAAAATGCTATCTGTGTATTAACACCTGCTTTTTCCCATCCTGCCAAGATTGAAATACTTTCATCTGTATCAAACCCTAATTGTCGCATAGGTGCGCCGTATTTAGCGATTGATTCAGTTAAAGTATCAATGCTGATTCCACTCGCCTGTGCTCCAACTGTTAATTTATCAAGTAATTCTTCGTAGTCCTTTAGTGGAATACCAGCATCTCTCAAGGCTCTTGTAACTAACTGAACAGATGTAACTCCATCAGTGTTGTTAATCTCTGCAAATTTTACAAACTTCTTTGTGATTTTTTCAGATTCTTTTCCTGTTAAATCAAATCTTGTTTGAACTTCACCTAAAACTGAACCTATATCAGAAAAATCACCTCTAATTGAAGAAGCAACATTTTTATAGTTCTGCCTAAGTTCCTTAGCTTGCTCGCCCGTAGCTCCTGTCGCCTTAATGGCATTTTTTGCTCCTTCATCAACTTCATTAAATAATGCGACACTACCTCCTGCAACTGCTCCAACACCTGCTGCAACTGCTCCTGACGCGTTACCGACTTTGTCAAATCCGTCTTTTAATTTTTCACTCTGTTCAGCAGTAAGCCCCATGCGTTTCTGCTGTTCTTTGAGTTCCTTATTGGTGTTGCTCAATTCTTTTTCCAAATTCATCTCTGCTTTTTTGGAGTTATTGAGCTGTGTAGTTAACTTTGTTACCGCTGTACTATTTTCTCCGTATATTTCTTTTGCAGATTTTAACTTTGCTTCTAATGCCTGTGTTTTATTTCTCTGTGCTTCAAGCTCTTTTGCAAGTAGTTTTTTCTTCTTGGCTAACCCTTCAACAGATGTTCCATTATTTTTCATCTGTGTAGCATTCAATCTTAATTCACTTCGAAGTTTGGAGATTTCCTGACCTGATTTGTTTATTTCTTCCGTAAATTCTTTTGTATCTGCGGTAAATTTTACTTTTGCTTCATTTTTATTTGCCATTCGTTCTCCTTTCCTTTTCTACATGATAATTCAACCATTCATTAAAAGCGCTGTCATTTAATGCCACACCTTTAACAAAAGCTACTGATTTATTCCAAAAAATATCTTCTGACATTTTTCCAATTTTGCAATACCAATAATAATGATCCTTAACATCCGTTAGGGGAATGTCTTTTGGTAATTCAATCCCTGCATTATTTTTTTCAAATGAAAACGTATGCTTTTTAAATAATGCAAGGAACTCTAGTTTTTTGGGTTCAGTAGGTCACTGTAGCAGGTAATAACTTCAATTCTATTATTTGAAATCATTCCGCAAAAATCTTCAAAGCTAACATCTTTTCCAACTGTTGCGATATAGGCAATCCTTAAAACTTCAACCATATCTAATTCATTGACTGAATCCTTTCTCTGAATTCCAAAATACTTTTCTGCCAATGCCGGCTTTTCCTGTTCGAATTTATATAAATCTAAAAAAGTTAATTCAACTTTCTGTTGTGTTCCATCTTTTAATATTAAATTTGCCATTTTATCTCCTTTTCCCAAAAAAGGGCAGTAATTTAGACTGCCCCTTGCTCCTGTTCTTTTTTCTTTGTTTTGCTTTTTGCTGTTGTTTTAGTTTTTTCATCGTTACTTATTGTTTTGTTCTCTTCTGTCTTGTTTTCTTCTGCTTCAGCAACTTCAACGAGTTTAGTGTCGGCTTTTAATTTTCCTTTTTCAATTAAAGCTTCTGTATTTTTGCAAATTTCCTCGTATCTTTCATCGGTAATTTCCATCTCATCACCAACTCTATTTTTCTTTTTTGTTTTCACATCAAAAAAATCATGTACAACTTTTACTTTCATATTTTTCCTCCTTATGCTACTGCTTCGAATAGATCATCCACATTGAATTTTTCAACCCAATTTGTTTTAATTGTGTCATCTTTTAATTCTTCTTCCTGGGCCTGATACATTCCCATTCCTTTTTCGTCTGGGGCAACTTTGATTGTTAATTCAAGCTGAGCAACTTCATCTGAACCATTTTCGATTTTTCTTGCAATTCCATCTGTAATGATACAGCTTGGGTATGCTCTGAATGATACTCTGTCATATTCATCCATTACTTCACAAGTTAATGCAAAACGTTCGTGTACTGACTGCTTACCATAAGCGTACACACCTTCTTTTAATTTTTCGAATTTCATTCCAAAAAATCTCTGGTACACATCCCAACGAATATGTCCTGTGAATTTAAGTTCACCTGTTCCAAGTCCTTTGACTGAAACAGTCTCTTCTACACCTTCATTTTTTTTGGTGATTACTCTTGCGTCCATTGCTTCTTCAATAGAACCTGTCTGCCCCATATATTTTGAAACAATGTTTCCACTACTTTCATTGTCCTTGTCAAATTTTACAGTCGCTTTTGTTACTGCAAAATCAGAATAAACTTTTTTATCCATTTTTATATCTCCTTTACTTGTTTGCATTTTTTATAATATTCTCAACACACATCTGTAAAACTTTACCGGCTTTTGCCTGTGTTCCTCTTAACATAAAATGTTGTTCACCGTGGTGATGTTCTGTAGTTGTTCCATCATCCGGGAAATATAAATAGCTATATCCTGATTTAGAATGAATAACAGCTGTTAAGTTTCCCGACTTTTTTTCATCCAATACTATTGAATTAGCAACGGAAGATGGTCGTTTCTTGCGTTTCCATTTTCTACCTGAAGGATGTATTTTAACTCTTATCTCATCTGCAATAACTTCTGTTCCCTTGCCATGCAAAACTTCATTAATTGAACTTTCTGCATTTTCCTGAAACTGTTTTATTGTATTTTGCAATACGTCAAAATCATCTTGCTGGTCAAACACAATCTGTCTGACTGAATCTGTTTTTTCTGACATTAATATTCCACCTTTTCAGCAACAAAAAACGGAATAGATACAATCTCGTAACTTAGGTCGTTTTTTGTTTGATAATCGATTACAATTTCAGCACCATTAGAAACTCTAACACCTGCATTGCCTGCCATTTTAATTACATCTTGAATTAAATTTTCTCTTACCCAGTTTTCAGCCACAATAACAATCTCAAAGTTCTTGGTGTATGCTGTTTTATGCTGAACAATTCTTATATTACTTCTCCCAAATACTATAAACTCGCTGTATTTGAATGCTGACTTATCACCTGCCCCATAATATACCGGTATGTCCAACTTCTCTAACTGCTGCTTTAATTCTGTTAAAATATCAGTGTTTTCATTTTCTTCCATTTAGTTCTCTTTCTCCTTGTAGATATAAATATAAATTTGTGTTTCCATCATCATCTATATGCTTAATGGAGTGCATTTTGTTTTCAATTACAACTACGTTATCGGATGTAATGTTTTTAATCTTTCTAATTTTGATTTTCATTGTAAGCTCGAAGCCATTACTTTTAGCAAATTCAACATCCTGAACTCTTTTTGACATTTTTTGAAAGTTCATTTTTTCAATAACTTTCAAATCATTCATTGTTGTCACATTGATATTTGCTCTAAAATCGCTCTTTTTTTCAATTTTTTCACATATCTTAACTACTCCGTCAATGTAGTTGTCGAATCTGCTTTTTTCCACTGTTCTACCTCATATCTTGCTCTTATTCTCATAATATCGTTTCTGTAATTTGTTATAAAATGCTCGCTTACATTGTTTAACTCATACAGACAATAATTTATCAAGACTGCTCTTTCTTCACTTGGCTTATTCCAATCAAAATCCATTCCATCAGGCATTCCAAATAATGGACGAAGATATTGAATCCCATCTTCAATAATTCCTATAACCTTATCATCCATATCTTCATCATCGAATGTAATGTCTATTCTATTTTTGATTGTTCTCAATAACTGTTCGTCCATTATCTCTTATGTCTCCCTTATGTTTATGCTGCTACTTCTGTTTTCTCCTTAATCCAAATATAGAGTGGCTCTAACTTTGAAATATCAACAACCATAAAGCATGTGTTGTCATATGCTTTTCCTGCTGCATACTGCTTAATCTTGAATGTTGTTAAATCTTCAACAAACTTATACTCCTCTGATACTTCAATAGTGCCATCACTTCCACCACCAACAAGAAGATTATATTCTTCCGGTAAACCGATGATTGCTTTTCCATCTTCAACTTCTGTTGAAATAACTACATCTGTAGCAAATGGAAATACATTTGTAGAGAATGTTCCATTTGCATTTAAAACAGTTGAGCCTGGCATAACCTTAGTGAGATAATCTGTCATGTTACATACAAGCATTACCCTGTCAAAGCCTCTTGCGTTTCCTTTTTCTGTCTTTGTTAATTTAGCTAATAACTTACCATAATTAGCAGGTGCAAAATCTTCTAATGTTTCTGCTTTCTTTTCAGGATAACCTGTTGAAGTATTAAAACTTACACCGTCATGTATATCTCTGTTCATACCTACAGGGCAATTAACACCATTACCTTTAATAATGCTTTCTTCTAATCCTAAAGCTAAAGACTCTTTTAGAATCTCTCTAATATAAGCATCTAAGAATGTTGCGCCCATATCAATTAAGCCATTCTGAATAAATACATAAGCTGAAAGTTTATTCTGCTTAACTTCAACTACCTTTAATCCTGATGTGATTTCTTTTACAATTTCATCTGTTACCTTGCCCCATACTGCTTTCTGTGATGTATGGTCTGATAAAATCCACTGTGTTAAATAACCAACGTATCTGAATTCAATCTTCTGTAGTAACGGATGGTCGTTTCTAAGTTCGTTGTAAATGTCCTCAATGATAGTTGTTGGCATTGCTGCATCAGGAACAGCTGTTAATAATGCCTGCTTTGCATTACCACTCTTAATTGCTTCTGTTACCTTCTGATAGAATGATTCTTCTTCAGATGTAAGCTGTCTGTAACCTCTCTGTACTAGCACCTGCTTGTCTGCTGTTGCCTGATATTCTGCAAAATCGGCTTTAATGCCCTCATATACAGAATCGTGGAAAGCTTCAACTGCCACTGAAATGCTATCTTCATCACCTTTTTTTACGGCTTCAACAATAGCCTGGATCTTATCTTTTTTCTGGTTTAAATTAATCATCTACTTTTCTCCTTTTCCTAAATTTATTTGATTATATTTTCTAAAAATTTAACAACCATGTTTTCTTTTGGTTCTTCACCTGTTGCTGTAGGTTCTGCCCCACCTTCCGGAGCATTGCCATCTACTGCACTGTTATCTTCTTTTGATGACTGCTGCACCACTAACTTATCCATCATCTGTTTTTTTACTGACTGTGATGTCTTGTTTGTTTTTTCTGCGACAATAGACGTTGCAAATCCAAGTTCTAAACATTTATCTGCTAACATCCATGTTTCTGCATCCAACAGCTCTTTTAATTCATCTTCTTCCATGTCTACGCGTTCCATATACGCATTTACAGACGCTTGCGTAATTTGTTCCAGGTTATCAGCCTGTCTTCTTAAGTCATTGGCATTTCCCGATGCGTAGGTCCAAGCATTATGAATAAACAAAAGTGATGCATTAGACATTATTCTTTCATCACCTGCCATAAAAATTACGCTTGCAATTGATGCTGCAAATCCGTCACAGTATGTAGTAACCTTTGCTTTATGTCTTTTAAGCGCGTTATAAATTGCCAATCCTTCCGCCACTTCGCCGCCATAAGAATTAATGTACACATTTATGTGTGTAATCTCAGGGTCCAACTCCATTAGAGCTTTGGCTAGAGTGTAGGAAGATACATCGCTCTGTGTCCATTCCCAGCTTGTAATATCACCGTAAATGTAAACATCTGCGTTTTGTTCTTCCTGATTGGTAATCAGTTGAAAATACTTATCTAACATTATTTCTCCTTTCCATTTGTTGTTTCTTCGCCTGCAGTGCCGTTTAAAACATCTTCGGCTAAAGAATTATTTTTAGTTACAAAGAATTTATTTAAAATCTCTTCTTCTCCCGGTATAACTCCTAATATCTCTCTTACTTCATTAGAATTGAACAGAGTATTTTGTATTAATGCTGCCGCATTCGTAGCATTATCCAAAATGGATATGTATGGTATTGTGCTTGTATCTACTTTTACTTTTACATCATCCATATAACCGGAATATCCAAAGAATTTCCTTTTAATTTCATCTGAAATTAGTGTGGCAATTGGCTCAACCGCAAATGTGATAAATGCACTTATTATCTCTTTCATGTTGTTGATATTGCCTGCCATCATTGATATTGGTATTTTATAGGCATGTGCTACAACCTCGAATATGTCAGTTCTTAACTTGATAACGTCTGCACTGTCTTTAATATTTTTACTTACGTTCATTGGGTCAAGTTGATTACCCGGAAATTGTATATAAATACCATTAGGCGATTTAACAAATTTCTCTAAACTCTTTTCAACTTTTTCTTTGTAATAATCTTCAAATTTCTGATCACCCACTTTGTCATTTTCAATTTGCAATTTGTATTTCTGACCGTTACTTTGAAGAAATGATTTAACAGCATAACTAATGGCTTCACCGTAATCTGCATACATGCCGTCTATTAGTTCATTAACGTTCTTATCTTCCAGTTGAAAATGCATGACTTCACTTTCAACGTATTTTTTGTTTAAAGAGCAACCATCAATAACAATTGCACTATACTCATTTTCTAAAAAAGGCTTTTTGTCAACATGAAAACTGTCTGCAACATATAGCTTCTCATTTGACACAATAACCAATGCTCCATCTTTGTTTGTAAGCATCTTCATGGCTACCTTGTTCCAAAACTGCGAGCCACTTTGATTATTATTAGGCTCAACATTCAATCTGTAGCCGGTTACGTCTTTCTGTAGCTTTATTTTTTCGTTGTCTTTTTTGAATATTTTAATTTCACATTTTGAAATTGCATTGGCAATGTAAGATGCTGCAATGTGTACCGCAAGCAACTTATATGACATTTGAGTAATGACCTCTTGGTCGATAAAATCAGACGTTATAACATTATTCTTTTTTCCGAAAAAATCTCTTATTTTTAGCCTGAATGCCATTCTGTCTCCTTTCTTAGAAAATTATCGGTTCATGGAACTTAAACTCGTGATTTTCTTTATTATTCTCTATTTTTTCAAGCCAACACATGGCATTTGCAAAAGCAAAGAATGTATCTGTCTTTCTGTATATTGGCTCTTGTTTACCATACAAAATGTTATTGCCACTGTTAAACTTCATAGTATTGTTAACCATCCATCTGAATATTGGAACATCTCCAACAACAATGTTGTGGTTGATAAAATATGAATTAATAACCGGCACAACCTTGCCTATGTCGTTTGGTCTTATAATTTTGATGTTTCCATCTTTTCCTGATGTAAAACCAATCTCTTCAAATGCTCTTCGCATTAGTGAATATCTATAATTATCAAAACTCATTAATTGAATTTTTAAATTAAACTGTTTTCTTTGAATCTCAAACCATTCCGCAACCATTTCAGGTGGTATTTCAACTTTATCTACAAATTCGCAATCACCTACTGCTGCCCATTTTTTCAAAGGAGCTTTAATACCAGGCAAGTCTCTACACTGCGAGCAGATAAACGTATGCTGTTTTACATAGACTTTTCCCTTGTAGAATGTAATAAGCACAGCTCCTACAAAATCATTTGTCTTTGCGTAGTCCACTGCTCCAATGCACATTCTATTATTCCAGTCAATCATCTCCTGATTAGTTGCTTCAACGTCTTCCCACGTTGCGACTTCTACATCTTTGTTTCCTATTGGGTAATTCATTCGTTTTGCCATAAATTCAGGGAAGTACCACATATTACTTGGCATACTCTTTACCTCTTCCTTGATTCTTCGATACATGGAAGTTCCGAATCCAGCATAAGACAAAGACGGATTTGCTTTTGCCCACATTTTAGGCTTGTCCCATTCGTCTTTGTTGTCTAGCTTACACCAAAATACTAATTTTCTATTGTCAGGATCATACTTTTGTAGTATCTCCTTGCTCTCTTCTTTTTCTCTGTCGAATACCTGACCTCTTACATGTCCATCTGTAGAGATTGTAATAACCCTTGCAAATGGCATTTTACCCAATCCTGAGCACAATGTATTGATATTCTGCTGGTCCGCGTCTGTGTATTCGTGTTTCTCGTCAAATATTACACAGCCTGTTCTTTTGGAATCTTTTCCACGTTTACTTGATGTGTTAAATTCTAAAGTTGACTTTGTTTTTTTACCTGTGATAACTTCCAATGTTGCCGAATAATTTGACTTAATTGCTCTTTCATTTTCCTTTTCAGGGTGTTTGATAATCTCATATACATCTTTGAAAGATGTTTTTGCCTGCTTTTCACTATTTGCCATCAATTCCACGTTATAACCTTTTACACCGTGATATGGACTTAAAAAGTAAAATGCTAAAAACGATATGAAGCCGTTTTTTCCTGAACCTCTCCCAAGGTATGCTCTAATGTCGTCAAAATAGCAATCTGAACCATCTGCATATTCTATTCCGACAATGCAGGCAAATAAAAATTTCTCCCAGTCGTTTAACTCAAAATCAAAATATTTTTGTAAGCTCAAACCTTTTTCAATTTTTTCATCATTTACCCGTATGTCATCTCTTTCAAGAACTGGTTTTATGATGTTTTTAATCATTAAATCCTGCTCTTTGCAGTGTACTATTCTATTTTCTTCAATATCCTTGATGTATTTTAAGATGTATTCGTTACAATTCATCATCGAAAATATCACCACTTTCAACATCAGGCTTTAAATTCATAAATGTTAAAATCGACCTCATTTCTTTTGAGACCAATCTTTTCTCTTTTACCAAATCTGCGTCAAAATTAGCTTTAATTTGTTTGTTAATTTGCAACAAATGATCATAAAATTGCATATAAATGTCTATCTGGTCAATATAAAACTGCTGCTTCAATTCTTTTTTTTCAATTTCCTGCAAGAGTGCATTTTTAGTGGCATTTCTCAATTTTTTTTCTTTTGCTGTTAACTTCATTTTTTTGCACTCCTTTCGCAAATATTTTTTATTTTTTCAAAAAAACCCTAAACACAGGTACTTCCCCCGTTGTTCAGGTTCCTATTTTTTTTACCCCGTTTAGGGGGTGGGGGGTACATTTACCAACGCTCTGGTGTTATTGGTTCTTTTTTTTGATTTTTTTTAATTTGATTAGGTCTATACCCATATCGTCCGTGTACCTCTTCGTGACACTGCTTACACAACGGCAAAAGATTTCTTTTTTTGTTCCCATCTTCATCAACAAAAAACTCTTTATGTGCAAGTTCAGGATACTTCTTCACTTCCCTTACATGATGTACCAATACTGCTCTTGTAACCTTTCCATTGGCTTTGCATTGTTGGCACTCGTTGTGTAAATCTTTTAATACTCTTGCACGTAACTTCTTGTAATACTTATCTTTGTATATCTTGTACGCTTTGTTTTCTCTAATTGCTTTTATAATTTCTTCTGTTGTCATATTTTACTTTCAAAAAAAGGGAACACCGTTGAAGATGTTCCCTAGTAGGTAAATCATGTAAACACTTTACATTCAAAAACAAGACCAGAAAACCACTACTCTTATATCTTACGATATAAGTTGGTGCAATTTCTGACCCTTTTTTATTATTTAACTTTGGATAGCCTTGTATAAAATTCATTACGCTTATTATAAAATTGTCGCCTGCCACACGGACAACCTATTAGTTTTTCGTATGGTGTTCCTGTTGTAACATGTTTTATAATATATTCGCTTAATGGTTTATCCACATCTGCTGCTAACTGCTCAATTAATAACACATCCATCTTTGCTTTTCTTCCTGATGGTGTGTTACATAATGCTTCTCTTTTCTTTTGGCTGTATTGCTGACAAAAATATTTAAGCTCTAAATACCTTTCCTTTGTTAGATTTCTCATTTACTACCTCATCCACTACTACTCTACGGAATCTGCACTTGTTAATCTTTCCGTTATCGTACTTTGATACGTATGACCTTATGCTGTTTTCCGTTACTCCTGCTGCCTTGCTTAATTCTTTTACGCTGTCATACACTGCGACAGGTAATGCATATTTATCTTTTGATACCTCCAACCATAAAACCATAGCTCTCCTTTCATATCCGCATTTTCTGAATTTTAAGTAATCTATAACTTTGATATGCATATCCCGTAACGTCACTGACTCCATTTAATATGCTGTCTGTAACAAGCATATATCCTTTGATTGTCTGTGGTTCTTTTCTGAACTCATTTGAAAATATAACTTCAATCTTTGGTTCTGGAATAATTAAGTTACGTGAATGTGTATATCTCTGTTTCTTTACATTGTCTTCATTTCTGAAAGTCTTGTTTGTTTCTTTAACCAAATATTCAGCTAACCCCTGCACATCATCATCTAACGGTGTGAAATTTGGACGTCCATACTTCCATTGCTTTTTTACAATTTCAAACAGTCCTGGAGCATCGTTGATGATTACATGATGATGTATAGCCTTGTTCTCATATTCAGTTACCAGCACCCATTTAAACTCAACACCTATTTTTCCTAAATGATATTTCATTCTCCTAAAAAAATTCTTAACCAGCTTTTCTGCTTCTTTGATTGTTGGTCTTGCTGTTTTTGTGTATGTAAGTACCATATGCCATCCATCTGTAAAGTTAGCCAATATCATTCTTCTAAGATTATCTACAGATTTTTTTGTGTTGTATTTCTTTACTGCTTCTGCTGTTGGCTTTTCTCTCTTAACTCTCTTTTCGCCTTTAATGTTATAGCGAGCAGTATAGCATTTTTCTATCTCTATGCAATTTTGTAAATAATATGTTTTTTTAAGATACATTCTTTTTTATCCTTTTCGTTATAACATTAATATGAATATCAAGTTACTAACGTGGGATTTAACCCACGTTTTTTCTGTTTTGTTTTTTTGCATATATATAGGAAGAAACTCGTTATATTTTTCTATTAAACGCAAAAAAACTACCAACCAAATATTGGCTGATAGTTTTCTGTTTGATTATTTAATTTATTTGTTCTGTTCAATAAATTGTTGCATTAGCTTTGTTAATTCCGGACCTTGAGATAAATGCAGTTCTTTACATAACTTTTTAAATTCTTCCGCTACAGCGGTATTAACCTTATAAGTCTTTGCTGATACTCCTGCTTTCATATCCCATTTATCCTGTGGTCTAATCTTCTTTTCGTCCATTGATAATCCTCCATATATCATTTTTTCTTTGAAAATAATAAACAACCTGCAAGTATAATACAACAAATCCATTTCACAATATCAAATACTGTAGGATTGTTGAATTCTCCTCTGAATCCCTCTATGATTATTATTAATAATAATATCATAGCAACATATCTAATTACCTTCATATTTATTTTTACAGATGAATGTGTTATTATGATTCATAAGGTTTGGGGCTTTCGCCCCGTTCCTTATTTTTTCTTTTTTGACCTTTTAGAGTTTTTCTTGTTTTTGTGAAAGGTTTTTACTAGAACACACACCGCAGAAACAATTGCTAGGAAAGCTTCTGAAAGGTCTTTTATGATTTCACTAATTTCTGAATTCATCTGTTTTTACCTCCTTCATTTGATATATTAAGTATATCATACGTGTACGTATAAGTCAACACTTTTATGCAATTTTCTTTATTTTTTTATTAAATTATCAGCCAATATTCAATTGTCAATGTTCTGCTGCTTCTATTCTTCTTCGCTCTTTCCAGCTTTTACGCTCTCGCACATTCTGCACTCGTCACAAGGTGCTTCAATTCCGAATATGCACGACATCTAATCACCTGCCTTTACTATACCTATAATAGTCTGATATAATGCTGAATTTTTACCAACAAGTTTGGTAATGTATGCATCCAACTCTTCCACAACCTTATCCACATCATAAGCTGTTGGCTGTGCATCAATAAGCATTTTTCCTGCTTGTCTTGTATCTTCTGCAAACTTACTTGCTCCCACAAACACTTCATTAAAGTCTATTTTATCTGCGTCTATTAATCTCATTACAATCCCCTCTCTTTCAGTTTTTTATCAATAACAGGAATCAACATTCTTGGTACACATCTCATATGTATCTGTGTTGGAGCATCTATGATTCTTGTTAACATATAAATATAAACATCTTCTGCTGTTAATTCTTTTGCAAACTCCTCAGCCTGCTCCTGCGTCTTCTTTACTATTGCGATTTTTTCGCACTCTTTTGTTATGTCATGTATCAATTCTATTGTTTTTTTTTGTAAATTTGATTCCGTCTTTTTCTTCTATCTGCTCACTCAATAACTCTTCTATCATTTTATCAATTGTCATCTTCCTGCTCCTCTCTGTATGGCTCAGGTAATGGTTGCCAAGCAATAATATCATTCTCCCAAATCAGTTTGCCGTTCTTATCTTTCAAGCCTGTGCATTGGCAAATTGTAGATGCATCAACTCTTGGAGCTTTATCTGCTTGTATACAAGTTCCTGTAGAATAGTCAATTTCAATAATTATCCTGTACAACTTGTCCATATCGTCATATACTAAAGCCCCTTGCACCCATTCTCCGTTATCAAGTCTTTTTGCTTTGAATAAATATCTATCTATCATCTTTCCATCTCCTTTCAACCTACAGCGTGATATGCTATCCAAACGATAAATATAAAAATTGCAATCGCACACTCTGCAATAAAAATCACAGCACATGTATCATTATCATGTACGTTACACAAAATGCCTATATTTCCTATTACAAACAATCCTATTAAAATCGCCTTAATTAGTCTTATCCAATCCATCTAGTCCTCTCTTTCTGCTAATTTGGCGTATTCCCAAGATATAATATCTTTTCTTATAGTATTGTTTTTTCTTGCCGACCAGGATGTTCTTCCGTCACAAAACGACCATACGACACCATTTTCGAATTTTGCAAAATATCTAGCCATCCATTCTTCATCTTCATCTCCTCTAACCAGAATTGGTGTATCAACCTTGACTTTCGACCAGTCAACTTCTGGTTCTTTGTATTCGGAGAAAAGCCAACTTGTGGCATCATCTGCACATCTATCTGGTTTAAATCCACAGAAAATACAGGTTATCCCCTTAATTTTATAATTGTCATTGCAAATAGCTGGTTCGTTGCCTTCTATTGCCAGCATATCAATATTAATTACTCCCATTTTGATTAATTCTTCTTTGTACTTCTCAATATTTAACATTCCTCTCACTCCTTAACATTTCTTAACATTTTATTAAATCATCTATTGTCATCTGCTTTACTGGAACATCTTCCCATTCAACTCCTATATAATCCAACACTTTGCCCCATCCGTACTGTTCTCCTGTTGCTTCATCTATACAACATTTGTACATCCAAAACTCCCATTCTTTAGGATTTTGTTCTCTCAATCTGTCAAATCTGTGTGGTCTTTTTTCAAGATGTATTCCAAATCCACACATTGAGCATCCGGTTCTTTGAGCTTTTGTTGTTCTTAGTGTTCCATCTGGTTCTTTTTCAATCACACCATATATTTCTGGAATGATTGTTTTAAGTGGTTCATATGGAATTACCTTTCCTTCCTTGTCTCTACTGTAAGGTTGTTTCATATATAATTGTTTGAAAATGTCTATATGCTCTAAATACCATTGATTCATTTCTAAAGCCAACTTCAATATGTCTTGCCTTAAAAAGATTGCAAATGGTGCTGATCTGATGGTTGTCTTGCCATAGTAATTACATCCATGTTCCACAAGAGCTTCTTCTCTCTGACCACCTTCTGATGCCATCATTCCAAGATATGCATGTGAATTATGCTCTTTTGCCCAATCATCACACGGCTTTTCCTTCAGGTAATAGCAGCAATCGTTTGATACTTTAAAATCAGGTTTGTTATAATTAACACCTTCATTCTCATTTTCGTAACCACCAAATAAATTCAACCATTTTTGTGGCAATTTCATTCTGCTATTCTTTGCAAAATGTCCTAACTCTCCACATTCTCCTGTTATAATTGCATGTCTTACAGTCTTATTCTTATCTGTAGGATTTTGAAGTAACTGTATTTTTCCTGCAATACGCTTACTTATTACTGGAAAACCAATATTGTTTAATACATCAACCTTTGTCTTGTATGATTTAACAATTTCTATACCTAATGCTTTGTGTACTTTTTGAATACTTTTATCTTCAACTCCCGATACAGATATTCCCGGTACATTTATTCCTATGCTTTTAAGCCATATGTATAGCGTAATACTATCTAAACCACCAACAGATACATGAGCATTAAGTCCACGTTTATGCATTTCATCATAAAACTCCCATGCTATACCTTTTTGTCTTGATAACTTGTCCTCATATGCAAGATTCTGTTTCTCCGTAAATTCTCTTTTTTTGTCTTGCTTTGCTTTCTTCCATGCATTCTTTACAAAATCAGGAGCATCTTTTGTTACATATTCATTTTTCTCTATTAAAAATTCAAATTGTCCTTCCATTTCTTCCTGGAGTAAGAATTCTTTTATGTGCGCACAACTCTTTCTCCTTTCGATTTTTTTATTTAATTACTGTTCTCGCTTCTCATCTGCAATCTCATACTGTAAATCGCATATGTAGTTGGTTAAAATCTTAACTACAACTTCACTCTTTGTTTTATTATTATCTTCGCCAGCTCTTTTTCTTTTAGCTTCCAGCTTATCTCTGTAAGCGTCATATTGCTTGCTGGTAATAACATCGCCTTCGTACAGTTCGAATAACTCTTCGTCTGTATGAATCTTCTCACCTTTAACAGTTACGCAGACTTCATTAACCTTTGCTCTTTCCTTTTCTGCTTTTCTAATAAAGCGCTCTCTAATTTTTTGAAATTCTTTCAAGAGCTGTTCCAATGCTTTTGTTTCTACGCTCATATTCTCACCTCTTATTTGATTTTTAACTTTGCTTTCGTCTTCTTATTCTTGCTCTGTCACGAATCTTCTGCATAGTCTCGTCCCAATCCTTAATCAATGATTCAGGCATATTCTTTGTTTTTTGTTTATAAATTCTACCAAAGTAAAGCTTGTATTTTTTCTTTGCTCCAACTCTAGCCTGAAATTCTTCTTCGGTTAAATCGTAGTCTTTTAGAATTTCTTCTTTGGTTGATGTAGCTACGAATCTACCGCTAACATATACGTTATATTCGTCCATTATTAATCCTCTCTTCTTGCCATTTCTTCTTTTGATAACTTATCCATTTCTTTCACACTTTCTATGGAAAAATATGCTTGTCCCTCTCTTGGTTCTGCTACACTCTATTCCATCTTCATATCTTGTTATTCTTTTTCCACATTTAGGGCAAACATCATTGTAGTTTTCTACAAAGTAATTCCACCATGCTTCACGTCCACTCTTATCCATTACTACCTCCAGTAATTTCTAATCAAATAAATACTTCATTACTGCATCTGCAATAGCCACAGCCAGCTTATGCTCTTGCTCCGGGTATTTTGCAAATGCTGTTTTAAATTCTTCCATCATCTTCCCACCTGTATCGTCATTTAAAGTGGCATCTTTATGTTTCAATGCCACTTTGCAAATATCGGTGAGAATGTTATAAATCATTTTGAATTTATCCATTTAACTTTTTTAATCCCTTTTCTATCTCTTCAAGACGATTCTTTAATTCTGATTCATTGTTCAGGAACTTTTCATCTTCTTCCTTTAGGTAATAGCCATATACTGAAATGCAGTCACATACTTGAAGTATTAATTTTGCTTCATCCTTATTATATTCACCATCCCATTTTCCATATGGCTTTAAATATTCTATTTCATTAACTGTAGTAAGCCACATCTGATTAATGATGTTCATCTTTTCTACTTCTTTTTGTAATTCATCAAGCTCCAATTCTTCCTTATCTGGGATATGTCGGAAAGAATATATACTACCAAGATTATGTGCTATATCTTCAATGTTGGTCTCTGAATCATCTAAATGTATAATTAAATCCCATAAATGTAATATAAAAATTCTTTCTTCTACTGCATGCCTGCTTAATTTGTGTTTATTTAATATAATGTCCTCTACAAATTGGGTAATCTCTTTTACTATTGATTTTCCTCTGTTATCGAGCTTATTAATTATTTCTTTTTGTTTCTCTTTTAAGTCATTTTTCTTTTTGCTTTCAGGTGTTTCTTCTTTCTTTTCCATTTTTTTGTAAATGTATACTGAATCATATGATTCATAAAAGATAACTTCCTTTGCGTTCACTTCATTAATTCTGCTTGATATTCTTTCTGCATCTTTATTTATCTCTTTTTCCGTTTCTGTTGATGTTATGTATATACTTGTTAGGTATTGATAATCCCTTGTATCTCCTTGTTCTTTAATATTAGGGACCAACTCTTTTAATTTTTTATAAAAAATCTCTCTATTATGTTTCTTTTTCTGTCCTTCTAAATATCTAGTTACATTTATGCTCAAACTTGATGAATTTCTTGACTCCGACAATATTTCATTTCTTGCTTCAACATCATCTATCTTCTCCAGCTCATACATGTCCTTTAGTGTCATTTGGAAGTTTTCATCTGCATTCTTTTCTTTCAAAAGTTTCTGATCTAGTTTTGCCAAATTAATTCTGTGCTTAACCGTCTGCTTTGAGAATCCTGTTTTTTCTGCAATTTCATCTTCTGTCGAGCCAAGGTCAAGCATCATCTGAAATCCCTGTGCCTGCTCATACACCGTCAGGTCACTTCTTTGCATGTTTTCACAAAGCATTGTGCTCTGCTGCTCCTTTTCGTCCATCTTTACAACTGCACAAGGTACTGTATCAAGTCCCGCTTTAAGTGCTGCCGCCAATCGTCTGTGACCAATGATTGCCGTATATTCTCCGTCTTCTCTTTCAACTACAGTCAGATTCTGCATTATTCCATTTTCGGCAATGCTCTGTGACAATTCCGTAATGTCTCCTAAATCCTTACGTGGATTGTCCGGGTGGCTATGTATTTTTCTGATTTCTATGTTTTTTATTTTCATGTTTCTCTCCTTTACTCACTTACATGTGTTCCTAAAAAATCTGCAAACTGCACAAGTGTTTTTTCTGCAATATCCAGCTCTTTCTTTAATACTTCAATTCTTTCATTAACTCGCTTATATTCAATATCTATTGTGTTGTATACGATTGCGGGTACCTTTTCTTTAGTATCTTTTTTTCTTTTCTGTTCTTTTTCTGTAATCTTTCTTTGCGTAGCTGTTTCTGTCATTGCTCTTTCCTTTCTTTTTTTCTTTACTTTTTCTTTTACTTTTTTGTTTTCCAGCTTAAGCCCTTCCATTTCCAAAATCATTAATATTACACTTTTACTGCATCCATTAAGTTCTGCTAACAGATTTATTCTTTCTTCTTTTCCTGCTGCACTTCTCTTGTATCTTGCCATTATCTCTCCCGGTTTCATTGGAAGATGCTTAATCATTTTTCTTTCTTCTTCCGAATACTTGTCATATTCGTTGTTCCATTCCATTATCTTTGCCGTCTTTCCCATTTTATTCTCCTAGCAAGCTTAACTCCTTGTATGCTCTGTCTCTCTTTAGTGCGTTGATCATCTTTTCTCTGTCTTTTCGTTTCTGGGAACAGCTAGGGCAATCACACTCTTCACGCATAAATTTACTTCTGTACTGTTCGATTGTTTTCCCATTCGGTTCAAAAGTCACACTGTACTTTCTTGTGTTTCCACTATAGATACAACTCACTTCAAAACTTCTATAATATGTTCCGGTGCTTGATGCTCCCTGATGTTCCATTTCAATTCCTCCTAAATCATCTTAAAAACTTAACTATTTTTCTATCTAACCATTCCATAAACAAACAAAATGCAATTTCAAAATCAAGAACTGCTGCAACAGTGTCTGCCACTCCTTTAGTCGTTATGAATCCGGTATAATACATCAGATAAAATAAAACTGCTGCCAATATTACATTTTTACATCTGCATACTGTCTTGATTTCTTGGTGGTTGTTGTGATATACTCTACTTGGTTTTGATTTTGATTGACGGCTTCTTAAATTGATGCTGTCAATCTTTTTTTCTTTTATCTCTCCCACATATCTAGCTTCTATCTTCATTGTTTCCATTGATGAATTTTCTCCTTTTCTGTAGTTTAGTTTTTTCACTTTCGTTTCCTGTTTTTGATGCTTCTTTAAATACACATCCAAACTTTATTGTTTTCACATCCTTATACATCATCTCTCTTATGTCTTTCAGATACCTCTCTTTGGCTTCTTCTGTCTGTAGCAGCTCATTTGTATCAGATATTGCCTTAACTGCCATTATTCCATCCATGAGCATTTCTCCTGATGTACCGCTTAAATTTACCTTTCCATCGTCTACGTGTATCATTCTTTTTCCTCCCATAAATAGTTCTTACCAAAATTCAGCATAAAGTCTTTTCTGTCTCCAATGTTTTCCTCAAAGTATCTCTGCGCCATCTTTTTATACTCTAGGTCTTTTGTTCTATTCAGGTGTGGTCCTGAATTTCCCTTATGATGCTCTGCACACAATGGCAGATAAAATTTGAATATGTCTGAATACTTCTTTTGGAATGACCCAAAGAATACATGGTGACATTCAGCATATGGACTTCCACACTCATAGCAGTGTTCCATATCGTCTGTTAAGTTACTTATCTTTTTTGACATTGCTTTTTCTACAAATGCGCTCCTGACGGAGCAGCTACGGTTACTACTTAACTAAACAAAATATTAAAAAAACTAAAAAGGATCTTATTATGAAAAACACTTAACAATTGGGTTTTGGGTTATGTAGCTGCTCCTTCAGGAACGCACTTGCTTTCTCCTTTCTGCCTTTTGGCTTTTTTTCGTGAATAAAAATATTTTCCTTATGTCCTTAGACCTGTTGCTTATTTTTAGGCTGTTTTGTCCGGAATGTCCTTAGCCATCTTCATTCCGAGCATTACACCCTGCACTTTTGCTTTTTCGATATCGTTCATTTGTTTAATGTTCTCAATCATTTCTTTTACATCTTCTTTTTCTTCATTGAATTTGTTCTCATTCATTATCTGGCTTTTCTCCTTTCCGGCTGTCTATGCCTGTATATTCTTCAAATTTCTTTCTAAATATTACAAATGTGTATTTGCTCTTTCTTCTTACTGCAAAGCCAAAGGGAAGTATCTCTTTAATTAATGCAAGTCTTACTGTCTCGCTAGAGCATCCCATCAGCCTTGCCGCTTCTTCTACTGTCATTCTGTTGTCCATTTGTAGCCTCCTTCCCTTAACTACTGCTTACCTGTATTTCTCTAATCGTTTACAATTGCACATGTTCCATAGCAATTGCCAAGTGTCATGTTTCTTACACAAAATACACAATATTTCCATTCTCCGTTTATTGTTTTTTCCGGCAAAATGATGTTTCCCTTTTCATCTAGTTTTGGTTGTGCTTTGTGGCACTCCTGATGGTCGTACTTACATTTAAAAATTAATCTTGCCATTCCTATTACCTCTTTTTATTTATTGATTGCTCCTTTTTATCCTTGTATAATTTACTTACAGGTGTGCCAGCACCGAGTAATTATGAAAGGAAATTTTATTATGAAACTTGATTTTGATTGCGTTCGTGACATTTTATTAGAATGTGAAAAAACTTCATTAAATCAGCATTTACTATTAGGTCAATTATCTTCTGCACTACCCAAATACAGTGAAGATGAAATTGCTTATAATTGTCTTAAATTAAAAGAAGCTGGTTATATATCAGTTGTTACTATGGCTGGTGGACGTGATATAAATATCGTAAAAGTAAAAGATATTACTTTCCAAGGACACGAATTTTTAAATACAATTCGTTCGCCAAAAATTATGACACATTCTAAAAATATTGCTTCTAAAATCGGAGCTACATCTATTCAAGCATTTACTCAAATAGCTTCCGGTGTAGTTCTCACTCTTATAAAATCAGAATTAGGATTTTCCTAACTTCTCTTTTATAAGCTCTTTAGTGCAGATATCTATATCTTCGCTGGTTGGATATCTGCCTATTTTGTTCATATATCTCTTTACTGCTGCTAATGTGAGTTTTAAAACTATAAGTCTAAATAATAGAAATGCTATTATTAATGCTAAAATTATCTTCATCTAATCTCCTTTCCTTGATTGTTCTTATATGTCAAATTCACTTTAATATTTAGATATTCTTTATTTAAAAGTCTCCGTAAATTTTCGGTGGCTTTTAGTTTATTCTTTTCCCTTAACTCTGCTATTTGTTCTATCTTTCTCACTTTTGAACAAATTAAATAATCTTATTTGCGTGCCGTAAGGAGTCTTTTTCCATCTTCCTTGCGGCACTCTTTTATTTCATCTTTTAATACCGAAACAAATAAATCTGCTTCTTCATATGTAAATTGTTCTTTTTCCATTGCTTTTGTAATTTCTTTTGCTTTAATTCTTAATTCATCTATTTTTCTTGCCATTTTTTTATCTCCTTAACTTCTCTTTTATAAGCTATTTTGCAGGGTCTTCATCTTTGTAAACTTCGTAAATTTCTTCGTAAACATCTGCTTCTACTCTTTTTTTTCGTAAATAATATTTTAGCTTTCTCATTTCATTCATAATGATTTTTATTTTTTGGCTGTCAAGGTTTCCATTCCAAAATATCTGTACTCTTATTTCCATTTCCCCTTTTTTTGCAAATGGATGTATTCTTCTTATTAACTTAAACACTTCTCGCTCCTTCCTTATTTGCTTTTACACTATCTGTCTTACTATGTCTGATATCATTGCTGTTCCTGAATCAAATACTACATTTGCTTTCTTTTCTCTTCCATCCATAAATGTTGCTGTTACTATTTCCTTTTCTTCGTCAAATTCCAAACTTTTTAAATCTTTCAAGTTGTCTGTTGCCTTTAATGTAAGTAACAATAAGTCGCATATCACATGTTTATTTTCCATTTTTAAAATCTCCTTTGGTTCTTTGTTTTGTTGCTTCTGTTTACATCATACGTTCTTTAATCTACATTGTCAAGTGTTTTTTGTTTCTTCAAGAAACATTTTTGTTGAATCCTCGTATTATATGTGCTAAAATCAAATCAATAAAGCACTGGAAGGAGGTAAAAGCAATGACTGTAGGCGAAAGGATTAAAGATTTAAGACAAAACCTTTTAAGTCTTTCAATGGAAAAATTTGGCGAAAAGTTAGGAGTTCAAAGAAGTGCCGTAAACAGATGGGAAAAAAATGTAAATAATGTACCTGAAAGTATGATTAAGGCTATCTGCCGTGAATACAATGTCAACTACTTCTGGCTTACTGAAGGCGACGGAGATCCTTTTGTAGGATTACCGGAAACTACGTTAGATGAGCTTTGTCTTGAATATGAGTTAGACGACATGGAGAAATCCATTATCTTTGAATTTTTGAGGTTGTCGAAGGATGAGAGAGAAATAATTAAAAAGTACATTAAGAATATAAAAAAGGAGCTTTAACGCTCCTTTGTAAAAAAATGATGTGTGATTTTAAACATTTCGTTCAACTGCTGCAAGTTCATCTTGTTGAGCATTTGAATGATTTGTTTCTTAATTTTTTCTTTCTCCATTTGCTTGTCCCCTTTTCTAGTTTTCTTATATCTTATCCAATATTTGGGAATAAGCAATAAGTTTAAGTCAAATGTCCATATATTTGGACATTTATGTAACTATTAACTTTTCAGTAAAAATATGTGTTATTCTATAAATAAATCAGTGATATGACAATTTAACGCTTTAGATATAATTTTAAGTTCATCCAATGTTGGAGATGTTTTTAAATTTTCTAAGTTATTAATTGTGGATTTTGATAGTCCTGTAAGTTCAGCAAGTTGCCTACAACTCAATCCACATTCAGTGCGTTTATTCCATATAAGTATTTTCATAATCATCCCTTATCATTTGTAATATGATTATATTATAGCTGATTTTTACTGTTTTTTTACTGGAAATATTTTCCAATTACCAAAGAAAGGAAGTAAATAAAAAAAGATTTTTTATTGTGTATACTTGACAAGACTTTAGCATATGATATAATGTAGCTAATTAGCAAATGACTGGTGTCCGGTCACATAGGAGTCTTGGTATTGTATACCAAGGCTCTTTTTGTTTTACTTGTGGGTATTTTTTATGAATGAGAATGAAATTATTTATACGACTATTGATGAACAAATAAAAAAGCTTTTATCACAAAATCTTATAATAAATGATATTGACTTTGCAAAAGAGAAGTTAAAATTATATGGTTACTTTAATTTAATTAAAAGCTATCGTGATCCGTACTCTCTACCAACTTCTGACGGTCTTAAATATCGTTCAGGCATAACTTTCGAGCAGATAGAATCACTTTACATATTAGATAAAAATTTAAGGAATTCAGTAATATCTGCTATGCTCGATTTGGAAGAACATTTAAAAGCAGCTGTAGCCGATGTTATTTCAGATTCATTTGGAACAGATGTTGATGATTATCTGAAATTTAGGAACTACAGAGACAGACGTCGTTCCAACGGAAAATTCTCTCTTAATAATATTTTACTAGAGATGCGTAAGGCTACAAAAATAGATAAAGACCCTGTGTGTCACTACAGAGTTTGCCATGGTACTATTCCACCCTGGGTTCTTTTCAAAAATGTATATTTTAGTACAATTGTAAATCTTACAAGTGCTTTTAAAGCCACGGAAAAAGAAAAGCTTGTTAAACATTTATATAATGTTAATAGGTTATCTATTCCATTAGAAAATCTAAAAAGTATTATGATGGATACCTTGTTTATCTGTTTAGAATATCGTAATTTAGCTGCTCATGGTGGAAGAACATACAACTACACGTGCAAAGCTTCACTTAATTATAAGTACTATCCTTTTGATGAAGCTAATGGTCCTAAAGGATTTAGTCAGTTACTTTTTCTGTTAAATTTACTAAATTATGATAATCCTGTTAATCTTCTCGAGGAAACATTGCATAGAGAAGTTAATAGACATTGTAATCAATTTCCAGAAGATGCTACATATCTTGCACAGATTTTAAATATAGACATCATTCCTAGAAATATAGTATGGTTAAGTAATCATAGTAAGATTTATCATCAAGAACCTCATTGCAGTGGTTTGACAGGACCAGTATCTACTTTTGAGGATGCTGTAGAAAAAGGTTATAGGCCTTGTTCCAAATGTTGCAAATAAATAAAAAGAGCCAGCCCATAAAAGACCAGCTCCAAAGGTGATACAATCACCACTTAAACGCAATTAGATTGTATCATTTTTGAAGCACCTTTTCAACAGGTGTATTTTTTATACCTAATTTTCGGAAGGAGTTGATAAAATGAAGTTTCCTAATGGTTATGGCAGTGTTATATGCCTTGGGAAAAAAAGAAGAAAACCTTATGCTGTTCGAGTTACAGTTGACCGCATCTTATACGAGAAAAACGGCAAATTATGCTCAAAACAGAAATATGCGTATCTTGGTACATTTACCACTTCTAAAGAAGCCCACATGTATCTTGCGGAATACAATGCCAACAGAGTTGATAGTGACCCTGTTCTTGTGGCTAAAGAGAAAGCTAAGCCGGTTAAGGGTGTTACTTTTAAAGAACTATATGAAGAATGGTATATGAGAAAAGAAGCATCACCACAAGAATATAGTGCATCTACATTTACTCATTATAAAAGTTCATTTAACAAACTTTCAGAATATCATAATAAACCGATTACATTTTTTACAAGTGTTGAAATACAAAACATCATGGATTCATTTAAAGATTTTTCGAAAACCTATGTTGTGCAAATTCTAACTGTACTCAAAGGTGTTTTGGATTTAGCATATAAGAAAAAACTTATTGCTAAAAATGAGTTTGACATGTGCGAGATGTACTACAAAAAGAAGAATACTGAAATGCATAAGGCTTTTACTAAAGATGAAATTAAGATTCTATGGGAACATTCTAATGATCCGATTATACGTATGGTAATCATTGGAATTTATACCGGTTTCCGTCCTAGCGAGCTAATCGAAATTAGAACTGAAAATGTACATATTGAAGAAAGTTATATTCAGGAAGGTATAAAAACAAATGCAGGTAAAAACAGACTTGTTCCAATACACGATAAGATTAAGCTTTTATTAAATGATGTGATTAATGATAGTCCTTATTTGTTTTATTATACAAAAGGTTCCCACTTATCATATTCAGCCTATTTAAGAAGCTTTAATAAAGCACTCAATAAAATAGGCATTACAGACCATAAACCTCATGATGTTCGCCATACATGCTCAACATTACTTGCAGAGGCTAATGTACCACTGCTGCACCGTCAAAAAATATTAGGACATTCCAGCAGAAACGTAACTGATGATGTTTATGTTCACTTGGATTTAAGTGTATTAATTAAAGATATTAATATGATTGAAGTTTAATATTTTGTATATTACCTGTATATTACGCGAAAAAAAAGAGCCGTTTTTAGAGCTTTTTCATTTTAGAAAATCCCTTATAAATAGCGGGTTTAAGGGGTATTGGAAAATGAGCCTTGCATTCCTTAAATGCACGCCTATAAATTAAAAACAACACACAGTCTCTTGTGCAAGCACAAGCCTGTGTGTTGTTTTTAATTTATAATCGTTCGCTTAAAAATTGCTAACGGATTAGTTGTTGATTAATTTGCCGCTTTCGTCATTCCAACTGTAAAGTTTTCTGATT
>ERZ773162.789-NODE-789-length-32434-cov-17.510763_pt1 | contig 32434 bp, 26 predicted proteins | sample MGYA00511113_ERZ773162 | MGnify/ENA primary metagenome ERZ773162 (study PRJEB29015, sample SAMEA2737807) | human gut metagenome | biome: human gut; feature: human-associated habitat; material: faeces | place: China | collected 2012 ... | reverse complement strand
GAATCGAACCTCCGCACGCGGCTCCGGAGGCCACTGCTCTATCCACTGAGCTACAAACGCATCTCTTGTATAATACTATATTTTCACTAAAACTTCAAGTATCAATTTGAAAAAGAAGTTCATTCAAAATTTATTACAATTTAGAGGAGAAAGATGAAAAAGAAAAGAATTATGGCAGCAGGACTTGCTGTTATCATGGCGTTTACAGGAACTGGATGTCAGAAAATTTTAAAGGGAGAACCAGCAGAGACAACGTCAAAGGAAAGCCAGGAAGCGGATGCAGCAACAAAAGAAAGTGTAAATGAAAGTGAAAGTGGTGCAGAAGAGTCAGAAAGCGGACCAGAGACGGAAGAAAATGCAGAGTCAAAAAAAACGAATGACGGTATGCCACAGATGTTACATCCCTATATCCATACAGACAGTGCAAATGGATATGCAGACAGTGCAGATGGCAGCGTTCAGGTAAGTTACAGTCTGAAAACAGGGGGACTTGTGTTAAGCGATGAGGAAGCGGCTGCTTATCCGAAGCTGAATCAGGCGCTGGCTTTGGAGTATGACACATTAAAAAAGAGTGCAGAAGAAGATCTGGAAAACCTGAAAACATCGGCAGAGGAGATGGTTGAATATGTACAGGAGGATAGTAATATGCAGCTGTCAGCTGTGTATACACCCGATATCCTTCGCGCAGATGAAAATGTGGTAAGCTACGAGCTGTTTTATTATGACTATTACGGCGGAGCCCATGGATATAATTCCTATACAGGTCTTACTTTTGATACAAAAACCGGGAAAAAGCTGGGTTTTTATGATGTGATCACAGATGAAGATAAGGTGAAATCCGGGATCGTACACGAACTAAAAGACAAGTATGCCAGCGAAGAAGGTCTGGTAGAGAACAGTACTCCTGAGGAAGATGCAGATGTATTTTTTGAATGTATCAATACACCACAGGACAATGGTGCTGTTGCCTGGAGTCTGGGGACAGACCGTCTGAATATTTATTATAATCCTTATACGATTGGTTCCTGGGCTTTAGGTCTTATCAGTATCAGTCTTCCTTTTGAAAAGTATCCGGACCTGGTAAAAGAAGAATACCAGGCGGCACCTGCAGATTATGCTGTAAAGATCGCAGCTTATGCAGATTACAGTGCTGATATTTATAATGACGGTACATTTGTTGATGTAAGTGTTTATCCCTACGGAGCAGATGGGTTTGCAAACAATGCTCTTCGTATCCAGATCCAAAATAAAGAGGAAGAAGTCGCAAGCCAGGATTTCAACGATATGTACTATTTCAATCTGGACGCATATTATGTGAGATCAGGAGACAGACATTTTCTCCATGTTCTGACCCATGCAGAAAATGACTGGACTACGGATAATGTATATGAGATCACAAATGGGCAGATCCATGATCTGGGATATGTAGAGGGAACTCCGGCACTGATACGATATGAGTATAATTATAATGAGAACAGTCTTTTTACCAACAGCGAGGATGTGGCTGCATACAATGATCCAGGTGCTCTTTACCTTGAAAAGACTATGAACGCATTCAGTACCTATTCCGGCAGCAGACATTATCATGTAGGAAGCTCTGGACTTTTAGAAAGCAGAGATCCTTATGTGGTAGGCCCGGCAGAAATAGTGGTTACAGTAAAAAAGGCACTGACTGTAAAAAAGACAGATGCCTCTGGAAGAGAAAATGGAAAAACAGAAGTGATCCCTGTGGGAACAAAACTGTATTTTTACATGACAGATAATGAAAGTTACGTGATCTTTCGTTATGATGGGGATCAGTACGGAAAGGTATCTATGTATAACAGTGACTGGCCCCAGAAAATAAATGGGGAGGAACTTGAAAGCGTACTGGATGGAGTCATGTTTGCAGGGTGAAATTTTACATAAAAGTTACAAAAATTCCCTATAAGGCCTTGTTTTGTTAAATATGAGTTGCATTTATATGAAAAGTATGCTAAAATCTATACAAGCTGTTCGGGAAAGGCTTTCCGGCAGACAAACAATGAAATCCTATTCGCATTACACCAGAGAGCCAGGAGTTTAACTCCTGGCTTTTTGGTATGTGTAAAAGTGTGCAGACTGCTTTGAACTGTTTTTGTAAAGTCAACTGTCTTGTCATATGACAAAAGTAATTGACAAGACAGAAAAACAGAGTTAAAATTGCGGGGACGTTAAATGATGAAAAGAAAACAGATTATGTTATGGAGGCATTATGGAAAAGTTAAAAGATTTTCTGCACCGGAAAGACATTGAGATCAGTGTAAAACGGTATGGCATTGATGCTCTTGGTGCAATGGCGCAGGGACTGTTCTGTTCCCTTTTGATCGGAACCATTATCAATACACTGGGAAGTCAGCTTCATATTCCGTTTCTGACTATGACAGTAGCAACAGTCAATGATACAGCTTATACAGTAGGCGGCCTTGCATCTGCCATGAGTGGCCCGGCTATGGCGGTAGCGATTGGCTATGCCCTTCACTGCCCGCCCCTTGTATTATTTTCCCTGATCACCGTAGGTTTTGCATCCAATGCACTTGGCGGCGCAGGTGGTCCTCTGGCAGTTCTGTTTGTAGCAGTTCTGGCATCAGAAGCAGGTAAGGCTGTTTCCAAAGAGACAAAAGTGGATATCCTTGTTACACCTCTTGTTACCATTGGCGTAGGTATCGCATTATCTGCACTTCTTGCACCGGCTCTTGGAAAAGCAGCCATGAAGGTGGGAAATGTGATCATGTGGGCAACAGAGCTTCAGCCATTCTTAATGGGTATTTTAGTATCTGTATTTGTAGGTATTGCCCTGACACTTCCGATTTCTTCCGCAGCCATCTGCGCAGCTTTAGGTCTTACAGGACTGGCTGGCGGAGCAGCAGTAGCAGGCTGCTGTGCCCAGATGGTAGGTTTTGCAGTTATGTCTTTCCCGGAGAATAAATGGGGCGGTCTGGTATCCCAGGGAATTGGTACATCCATGCTCCAGATGGGAAATATTGTAAAAAATCCTAAGATCTGGATCGCACCGATCCTTACTTCCGCTATTACAGGACCGATCGCAACCTGTCTCTTCCATATGGAAATGAACGGAGCTGCTGTTTCTTCCGGTATGGGTACCTGTGGTCTGGTTGGTCAGATCGGCGTGTATACAGGCTGGGTCAAAGACGTTTCTGAGGGAACCAAGGCAGCTATTACAACAGGTGACTGGGCTGGACTGCTTCTTGTATCCATTATCCTTCCTGCAGTGATCTGCCCGATCATCAATATGTTCTTAAAGAAGATCGGCTGGGTCAAAGAAGGAGACTTAAAGTTAAGTTAATAAAATTGACCTGTAATCTTAAAAACTTCCGTATTTGGTAAAAAAGGGCTTATTCCTTAGGATACGGGAGTTTTTTTGACGTATCCGCCGATTTTCGCTGTATTGCATTTTAGCCTGCTTTTTGTTAGAATAGAGCGGAGTAGTGGCAAATAATGGAGGAATGATAGAACATGAGACACAGTAACAGAGGAAGGAGAAAGTCAGGAAAGGCTTTTGATGATAAAACAAAGTATGCCAGAATGTTAGCGATACCTGCAGCAATTGTACTGGTATTACTTGTGGTCATTTTAGTTATGGACAGAAAACCGGCCGGTGATAAGGCGCAGGGAAGCAGTACATCTGCAGAAGTCACAAATGCTTCTGATATTTCCATTGAAAATGATACAGAGACCGGCACGGATGATGGATCTGTAGAGCCGGACAATAATGAATATCATCAGGATTTTTCCGCATATGAACTTCAGAAGGATGCTTATCCACAGGTCAATGAGCTGATCAGTACCTATTTCCAGGCAAAAGTAGACCAGGATGTTCAGCTGCTTTACAAAGTATTCGGTAAAGAGGAAGATGACCGTTTAGAAGAAAGAAAACAGCAGTTAAAAGATGAAGCAGTTTACATTGAAGATTATCAGGATATTACCTGCTATACAAAGGCGGGAATGACAGATGACTCTTATGTAGTATATGTAACCTATGATGTAAAGTTCCGCAGGGTAGATACGCTGGCACCGGGCCTTATGTGGTGTTATGTAGTGAAAAATGATAACGGCGATTATATCATCCGCGAAAATGTAGTAGGAGATGAGGCAGATTACGTTGCCAACCAGAACCAGACAGAGGATGTGCGCCTTTTATCTACACAGGTCAATGAGCGTTTAAAACAGGCCGTTGAGTCTGACAGTCTGTTAGCCGGTATTTACAAGGATTTAAGCAATGGTGCAGTAGTAAGCAGTTCAGAAGAAGGCGCAGACAGCCAGGTTATGATCGGTGATGGAGCAGATGCTTCTTCTGATGCAGGTGAAGGAAATGCAGATGAAAGCAGCGCTGCAGGCGAGACTTCAGCAGAAGAAAGCCAGGAAGCACAGACAGAAGCGCCGGAGTCTGCAGGAGAGTCTTCTGACGCAGCTGTTGCGATCCAGTAAGAGCATACAGATCATAGACATATTTGCGTAGATTACATGTGAACAATTAATTTATAAATTAAGGAAGTAATAGAAAATGGATGTAAAAGATTTTTATTTTGACCTGCCACAGGAACTGATCGCACAGGATCCTTTGGAGGACCGTTCTTCTTCCAGACTTTTAGTTCTGGACAAGAAAACAGGAAAGACCCAGCACAGGATCTTTAAGGATATTGTAGAGTATTTAAGACCAGGAGACTGCCTTGTGATCAATGATACCAAGGTTATTCCTGCAAGATTATTTGGTGTAAAAAAGGACACCGGAGCCAAGATCGAGGTCCTTTTATTAAAACGCCGTGAAAATGATATCTGGGAGACTCTGGTAAAACCTGGTAAAAAGGCAAAGCCGGGAACGGTTATTGACTTTGGTGACGGTATCCTTACAGGAACGGTTATTGAGACTGTAGATGATGGAAACAGACTGATCCAGTTCTCTTATGAAGGTATCTTTGAGGAGATCTTAGACCGTTTAGGTCAGATGCCTCTGCCTCCATACATTACACACCAGTTAAAAGACAAGAACCGTTATCAGACTGTTTATGCAGTCCATGAAGGTTCTGCAGCAGCGCCTACAGCAGGACTTCATTTTACAAAAGAACTGTTAAAGCAGATCGAAGATATGGGAGTAAAGATCGCCCACGTTACCTTACATGTAGGTCTTGGCACTTTCCGCCCTGTAAAGGTGGAAAATGTTTTAGACCACCATATGCACTCTGAATTTTATGTAGTAGAAGAGGCAGAGGCAAAAAAGGTAAATGATACAAAAGCAGCAGGAGGCCGTGTGATCTGTGTAGGAACCACCAGTTGCCGTACAGTAGAGTCTGCTTCCACAGAAGACGGCATTTTACAGGCAAAAACAGGCTGGACCGATATCTTCATTTACCCTGGATATAAGTTTAAGATCCTGGATGCGCTGATCACAAACTTCCATTTACCGGAGTCTACACTGGTAATGTTAGTAAGCGCATTAGCAGGAAGAGAGAACATTTTAGCAGCGTATAATGAGGCAATCAGGGAAAAATACAGATTTTTCTCTTTCGGAGATGCCATGTTCATAGCTGATGATCCACAGCCTGTAAAGAAAGCGTAGGAAGTTAAATGGAAGAACGTCTGAATAAATGGCTCAGCCGCATGGGAGTGTGTTCCAGGCGGGAGGCAGACCGGCTGATCCAAGAGGGCAAAGTTTTAATTGATGGAAAAGTTGCCCAGATGGGGCAGCGTGTAGAAGATGGACAGAAAGTAATATGCGACGGAAAGCCGGTAGGAGATACAGACGGCGGGCGGGGAGAAGTAAAACCTCCCCGCCCTGTTCTGCTTGCGGTAAATAAACCAAGAGGGATCGTCTGCACCACTTCTGACAAAGACCGGGCAGAAAATATTGTGGAAATGCTTTCTTATCCGGAGCGTATTTACCCGATTGGCCGTTTGGATAAAGAGTCTGAGGGACTGATCCTTATGACGAACCAGGGGGATCTGGTAAATAAGATCATGCGCAGTACCAATGCCCATGAAAAGGAATATATCGTAACCGTGGACAAGGTTCTGACCGATGAATTTATCAAACAAATGTCAGAAGGCGTATGGTTAGAGGAATTAGAGCGGAAAACTCTGCCCTGTAAAGTCCGCAAACAGGGAGAACGTCGTTTTTCGATTATCCTGACCCAGGGCTTAAACCGGCAGATCCGGCGAATGTGCCAGGCCTGCGGATACCGGGTACATCTTCTTCGCAGGGTGCGCATTATGAATATCCAGTTAGGCGGTTTGAAAACAGGAGAATATCGTAAGGTCACCGGGGAAGAATACAAACGACTTATAAAACTGTTGGAAGGTTCCACAAGTCTGTCTGAGGCAGACAGAAGAGGAAAACGATATGTGGCTTTCCACCCTAGAAAAGAAGATCAGGTGAATAAATGGAAACAGAGATCCAGAGAATGAAAGAACTGATCCCCCAGCTCCGTCAGGCTGCAAAAGCCTATTATCAGGAGAGCCGGGAGATCATGAGCAACTTTGAATATGATAAGCTGTATGATGAGCTGTCTGCCCTGGAGGCAAAAACAGGGATCATCCTGTCAGGAAGCCCTACCCAGCAGGTTGGTTATCAGGTCCTTAGCGAGCTTCCAAAAGAGACTCACGAAGAGCCAATGCTGTCTCTTGACAAGACAAAAAGTGTAGAGGACTTACAGCAGTGGTTAGGAAGCCAGAAAGGCCTTTTGTCCTGGAAAATGGATGGTCTGACTGTAGTCCTTACTTATGAAAATGGAACACTTGCAAAGGCTGTTACCAGAGGAAATGGGGAGATCGGGGAAGTTATCACTCCAAATGCAAGGGCATTTTCCAATATCCCTCTGACTATTGCCTATAAGGGACAGCTGATTATCCGAGGGGAAGCGGTCATTACCTATACGGATTTTGAGCGCATCAATGAAGAAATCGGAGATGCAGATGCCAAATATAAAAATCCGCGAAATCTTTGCAGCGGTTCTGTGCGCCAGTTAAACAGCAAGATCACCGCAGAGCGCAGCGTTCATTTTGAGGCCTTTGCCCTTGTTAAGGCAGAAGGCGTTGATTTTAAAAATTCCAGAAAAGAACAGTTTTTATGGCTGAAAAATCAGGGCTTTGAAGTAGTACACCATGAAGAGGTAACGGCAGCTGATCTGCCGGATAAAGTAGCCTGGTTTGCAGAGCAGATCGAGCACAATGATATCCCTTCAGACGGTTTGGTTCTGTTATACGATGATATTGCCTATGGTGATTCTTTAGGACGTACAGCCAAGTTCCCAAGAAATGCCATTGCCTTTAAATGGCAGGATGAGATCCGGGAGACTACATTATCTTATATTGAATGGAGTCCTTCAAGAACCGGTCTGATCAACCCGGTAGCTGTATTTGAGCCGGTTGAGTTAGAGGGAACGACCGTCAGCCGCGCCAGTGTCCATAATATCAGTATTATGGAAGGCCTTAAGTTAGGCGTGGGAGATAAGATCACTGTATACAAGGCAAATATGATCATCCCACAGATCGCAGATAACCTGACCCGCAGCGGCGTAAGGGATATCCCTAAGATCTGTCCGGTGTGCGGCGGTGCTACGGAGATCCGCCAGACCAATGATGTAAAGAGTTTATATTGCACCAATCCAGAATGTCAGGCAAAGAAGATCAAAAGCTTTACCTTGTTTGTAAGCCGTGATGCTTTAAATATTGATGGTCTTTCCGAGGCAACACTGGAGAAATTCATTGGTGCCGGTTTTATCCATGAATATGCGGATATTTTCCATTTATCCGGCCATAAAGAAGTGATCACAGAAATGGAAGGCTTTGGTCAGAAATCCTATGATAACCTGATCAGTTCTATTGAAACGGCCTCCCATACCACACTTCCGAGATTGATTTATGGACTGGGGATCGCCGGGATCGGTCTTGCAAATGCCAAAATGCTCTGCCGTCATTTTAATTATGACCTGGATCAGATGCGTCATTGCAACGTGGAAGAGCTGACAGCTGTAGATGGTATTGGCGGTGTGCTGGCTCAGGCCTGGGTAGACTATTTTGCTTCTGAAAAGAACAATGAGGTATTAGATCATTTATTACAGGAGCTGCATATTGAAAAAGAGCAGACTGAGGAAAATGGTACTGCCTTTGCAGGAATGACCTTTGTTATTACCGGTTCTGTAGAGCATTTTGCAAACAGAAAAGAATTACAGGCACTGATCGAGAGTAAGGGTGGAAAGGCAACGGGTTCTGTTACCTCAAAGACCACTTATCTGATCAACAATGATACACAGTCCAGTTCTTCCAAGAACAAAAAGGCGAAAGAACTGGGAATTCCGATCCTTTCGGAAGAAGATTTCCTGAATTTGCTTCAGGAGAAGGAAAAGGGGGAAGGCTGATATGCCGATCAAAGTACAGAGGGACCTGCCTGCAAGGGCGATCCTGGAATCAGAAAATATATTTATTATGGATGAAGACAGGGCTATGAGCCAGGATATCCGACCGCTGGAGATCCTGATCTTAAACCTGATGCCTTTAAAAGAAGATACAGAAACACAGCTGCTTCGTGCGCTGTCCAATACACCGCTGCAGGTGGACTGTACCTTTTTAATGCTGTCTACCCATGTGTCCAAAAACACATCTGCCAGTCATTTAAACAAGTTTTATGTTTCCTTTGACAGCATTAAGAAGAAAAAATTCGATGGAATGATCATTACCGGTGCACCGGTTGAAAATATGGAATTTGAAGAGGTAAACTACTGGGAAGAGCTTTCCGGTATCATGGAGTGGACCAAGACCCATGTAACATCTACCATCCATATCTGCTGGGGCGCCCAGGCGGGCTTATATTACCACTATGGTATCCCGAAATATAAGAGGGCGGAAAAACTGTCCGGTATTTATAACCACAGGGTATTAGACCGGAAAGTACCGTTAGTGCGAAGTTTTAATGATACGTTCCTGGCACCTCATTCCCGTTACACAGAAGTGCGCAGGGAAGATATTGAGAAGCATCCGGAGCTGGTCATTCTGGCAGAGTCCGAAGAGGCAGGAGTATTTCTTGTGATGAGCCGTGACGGAAAGCAGATCTTCGTCCAGGGCCACCCGGAATATGACCGCATGACTTTAAATAACGAATATCACAGAGATCTGAATAAGGGACTGAACCCCTCACTTCCGGTCAATTATTATGTAGATAATGATCCGTTCTCTGTACCGGAGCTTACATGGAGAAATACTTCCAATACATTGTATACAAACTGGCTGAACTTCTATGTATATCAGATGACACCGTATCTGCTGGATGATGGGGAGTAGAAAGTGGCTTAATTACTAGGGTTTTCGATTATTTCAGTAATCATTCCTAAAATTTATTTATGGCATTTATTGGCATATTTTGGCACAGTTTGGCGGCTCGATGGGGTCAAAATGGGGTCAAAGAAATAGTCAATGGGGTCAAAAATATAATTGATGGGGTCAACAAAAATTTTGAGGTTTGCATCTAACAATGGGGATAAAATTATACTTGCTATAAATAAGGACATAATAAAATATTGTGTGTTTATTTATCTACAAAATCATAAGAAAAACATGTCCGGGATAAATATTCCGGGCATTTCTTTTTATCTTGACCGGAACAAATGTTTGTGATAATATGTGAATAGAACAGATGTTCTTTAGAGAAGAGGGCTTATATTATGCTTAAATCAAATGTAAGAAAGGCGAAAGCACAAGAAATATTAGACTATATAAAAAGTAAACGAGATAGAAGTTATCCACCGTCAATACGTGAAATTGGCGCAGCAGTTGGACTAAAATCTCCCTCTAGTGTAAAAGGATATTTAGATGATCTGACAGAAGCTGGTCTTATCCGCCGTGATCCATCCGTCTCAAGAGGAATAGAAGTTATAGATTCGAAAGAGTCACATCAGGGAATAATCCAAGTTCCTTTGATCGGTACTGTAGCAGCAGGTATACCTATCCTGGCTGTCCAGAATATAGAAGAATATATACCATTTTCTTCCAGTATGTTACATGGTTTGGAGCATTGCTATGCGCTCCGTGTAAAAGGTGAAAGTATGATCAACGCAGGTATCCTTCCAGACGATATTCTTTTGGTTAACCAGCAGCCCACGGTAGAGAATGGTGAGATAGCAGTAGCTTTAATAGATGAGTCTGCCACAGTAAAACGTTTTTATAGAGAAAATGGATATTATCGTTTACAACCTGAGAATGATACCATGGACCCGATCATAGTTGATCATGTTGATATTCTTGGGAAAGTGATAGGATTGTACCGCCGCATATAGTTCAGTTGCATATAGTCACTATAATGATAATTGCCATGATTGTAAATCCATGTTAAAATAAACAAGGGTGAAGTATAATGGTCTATGAACTAACGCTGAAAGCAGTACAAATTAAAACAACCATATTTGAAACACCGGCTAAACTGATCAACTACAAGGAATTATCTTGTGCAGTAGGAATGGCTCAAAAGCAGGCTGGGCTTCCTATGGATCAACTGGTTGAGTTCGGTACGAATATGAAAGATTTTAAAGAAAAAAGCATGGTTTTATTTCAGAACAAGGATATCAACGAAAAAATTAGATTCGTGATAGAAAATTATATTTTAAAGCCTGATGAGATTTTTGATCAGGATGCACTGATAACAATGAAGTTAGGTTATGATTCGATTAAATAAGAATAGGAGAGTATAATATGGAGAAGAGCTTATATAGCTTAGATAAAAACGTACTACAGGAAAGAATAAGCCGTTTAGAGAAATTAATTGATAAAGAAACCGACCCGATAGCTTTAAAAGCCTTACAGCTCGAATTAGGACGTCAAAAGGCCGTTCTGGAGAGCCTTTTATGAAAGACTGATTTCATGTGCTGAAAATCGTAAAAAATAGGGATACCGTTAATTGGGTATCCCTAAAATTTTCCTCTATTATCCGCCGAGGATAGGCATCGCATTAAACCATCCTATTATAAGCCGGAGAAGGCTATATATCACCAACAGAAGTAAATAGCTGGGTGACAATCCAGCATCTTCTACTCAAACCATATGGTTTTCTGGTGACAGCCGCCTGTTCTGTCCTTATTTATTTCTATGATGTGCTTATTTTTAGATCTTTCTTCCAGAATCTCAGCATATAGTTTCTGTTTAGCATTTCTCAATTCTTCCACGGACATCTTAAGATATTCTGGTGGAATATGAACTTTGTCATTTTCACAAACACAGATCATTCCTTGTCTCCTACATAATTTCTTATATAGTTATTCTCTCCTTTCTCCGTGAAGAACTTCCTGATATTTTTCTCGAATAAATTCCATAGACTGTTCCACAACACCATTAGTCATATCATGATCCTGTAAGATTTTCTCATACTTATCATAAGTCTTAATAACATTCTCATATTGCTCAATATGACATTTCTTTCCATTGGCGACAGAATTAGAAAAATCAAGTATCTGCCAACGCATACGTTCAATCTTTTCATCCAGTGCTTCTTTCTGCATAGCGTCTATGGCATCTGCGATTTTACTGATACTTTCCTGCAATGCCTTTTGGATCTCAAATGACTGCTCTCTGTCATGAATTCTATTCTGTTCAAACTGATCGATTCTCTTTTTGCTATCCTCGATTGTTTCCAGTAATTCTTCCCTGTTTTTCCTATAATTATAGAAATAGTCCAAGATGGCAATCACCTTACCCCAATGTGAGATAACAAAAGTGATTACCATTCCGATTAAAATATATACTATGATAGTGCCTGGTTCATTTACACCAAGCAACTGATTTAAAAGCTCATCCATACATTCCTCCCTCCAAAATATTAATTTTTTAGATTACCAATCTATATTTTCTAAGATCAGGGTTCTCCATATCCCACTGTGGCTCATAGATACCTACAGCATTAAGCCAATAATACTTCTTGGATTTCGGGTCTTTGGATTTTACGTAGCAGGAAGTTGCCATGATGTTATCAGAATCGAAATAGTAGTCATTGCCCTTATAAGATAGCCAGGAACTCTTTAGGGCATAGCAGTCAGCACCGAAATAATACCAATGATTTTTATACTGATACCAGTTGTCATGGACGGCAATGCCAGCACCATCAAAGAAACACCAACCAGTACCATCATTGTACCAATCATTCTTTACACACTCACCAGTATCGCCAAGATAGAATTTCCATCCGGTATCTTCCTTTACCCAACCTGATTTCTTGACAGTAGGAGAGGAGATTGCTTTCTTAAAATATTCCCATGTATACTTACCTGAGTTGTATACAAATGGATTTGGGCAGATCTTACCAGTCACATCATAATGTCTGATCACATGGTCAGGGGCAATATGATATTTCTCCATAAGAACTTTGGTCAATTCAATAGCAGCCATGACTGTCTTATCTTCAAAGTACCAATCTCTTGATGTATCTGCCAGACTACCATGATTTCTTACACATAGCTCAATGCCAATACTATTTGCATTCCTACATTCTGGATGTACATATTTCTTAGCACCACAATGCCATGCAATGTTTTTATCTTCAACAGACTGCCAGATAGACCCATCAAAATCTACATAATAATGGGCGCTGGCAGAACGATTTCCACCAGCATACCACTGACAATTTGCTTTTGCTCCGCCTAATGCCCCAACATAATGAATGACGATGTACTTTATTCGAGATACATCGCCATTTGTATGATTATATGGAGTAAGGAGCTTGTTTACTGTATTTAAAATATTACTCATTTAAATGATCCTTTCTTTATACACCTTTAAGTCCAACTGTAATATCAATAGCAGGTTTACTATAAACAGAGAATCTAACACGATCATTAGCTGTTGTGCCGGTTCCTGAACAAATAATACCAAAAGCTTTATTATAAGCTTTCTGTGTATCAGGAGTTGCACCTGCAGCTAACATACTTACCATTACCGGATTATCATCTTCTGTAATTCCGTCTACTTTTACTGTCTGAGTATACGGTGCAGCTGTACCTGTCCAACCAGCCGCAGTAAGAGTTACGGATTTAATAGAATTTTGTCTATCTACATATCCTTTTGTGGCAACATCACTGTCAGAAGATGGTTCTTTTACCCCTGTAACAGTTGCTTTACCATTAAATACAATGTCTCCCGTTACAGGGGTGTCTTCCCAAGTACCATAAACAGAAATAAGCGTTTGTAATTCCTCAACTAAGTCATTTGACCAATTTTCCAAAGTGCTATCTATATAGTTTTTATTAACTGCATCATCAGATTCAACAGGCGTTCCCACGCCACGTATGATCCAGTCGCTTGATGAACCACCTAAATAAATCATTTGCTTATTCTTTTGAGGATAAAATGTAACATCTAAAGCTCCTGATGTTTCGGCATCTCCAGTTTCTAAATTAGTAGTAAAACTACTAGGAGTAAGTTCGGTTGTGCGTGTACCACTAGAACTTGAAGTTATAAGTCGCGAACCCGAAGGAGTATACCCCGCAAGATACGTATTGCCATTATCTGTACTACTTTGAATAATCGCACCAGTCATTGGATTATCTTTCGTAGTCCCTTCCATTGGTACAAACCCACTGATTGTAGCCGTTCCAGTCTTATTATCACCCTTAGTATAGGTAATAGTCTTACCGCTTGCACTCAATCCCTTGATATACGTGGTATTAATCTGCTGGTTTGTACTGTCTTTTGTTGCTTTTTCTGCAGAAGTCGCAGACGTAGCAGAACCGGAAGTATTAGCATATTTGACTGTACCTACGTCTACACCAGCTATAGTGGTTGTGTATGCTTGATTATGTAATTTTGTACCTGCATCAGCTAGGGAGACATAAACCTCGTAAGAAGTTTTTTTGTCTGTAGTGGTGGTGTTATTTGTTTCAGAAGAATTGATAAATGTCCATGTTCTACCAATATTTCCTCTTGAACCTGATCCTAAATTTCTAATTGTGGTAGACCAATAAGTTCCTACAGTTTTGAAAAATGCATCTGCATAAGTAGAACCGTCTTTTGTATACAAACCAATCTGAACAGAATCAGCAGCGAGGCCACAACGAACTAACCAGTCAACACTTGCTGAAGATAAAGTATTTGATTGATTGTTTGTTCGTAAAACAATACGACAAATACCCCATCCACCGCCATTAAAATCTTGTGTAATTAAAAGATTGGTTACACGATCCTGATAACTGTCGGTTAAAGTATCTAATTTTGCAAACCTATGATACGGATAATTGTTTGCATTAGCAACAGCTATAATTGCATTGTAAGCCCTCAACTGAGTGGATACATTTCCTGAACCATCAAAGTTGAAGTTCATGATATAATCATCGTTGGCAGAAATATTTCTAGCGGTTGATAATTTGGCGGCGCTATTTGCAACACCGCCAGCAGATGAACTTCCAGCATAATTATGTGTATGGTTTGTATTAGATTTTCCATTTAATGCAGCCTGGACAATCTTATTCTGAACAGGATTTGTTGAACTACTAGACATAGCAGAGTCAACAGTGATTTTATTAGCACCTTCAGCAATTCCATCCAGTTTCTTCTTATCCGTAACAGACATAAGGCCATGAGCTGACTGTGTTGCATCATTATATGTAGTGTCAGGTGGAACCTGCCATGTGCCATCAGATCTTAAATACCGAGTAGCAGTACCCGCAGCAGGAGCCGGAACTAAACCTGCTTTACCAGCAGCAGAAGTAGTAGCACCTGTCATGTTTCCATAGGTAGTGTTGGTATCAGTGTTGATATCACCAACCAGTGCATAATCAGTGCCATCGTAGATAAATTCATAAATTCTATTTGCTGCTAAAGCATCTGTACTGATCGCTGCACCACGATACTTAATTGACTTTGCTCCGGTACCATTTACGTTCAACGTAGGGTTAGCAGCAGTATTTGTAACAGTGAATTTCACAGCGACCTTTGCACCCGTGGCAAGATTAAAACCATTTAAGGTTACTGTTTTAGCAGCAGTACCAGCCGCAGTTGAACATGTCCCATAATGAGTGATGTCAGCAGATCCATCGAAGTTTACACCGTCTACTTTGCGAATAGTCTGTAATTTTGTAGCTGAACCTGCATTACCTGATACATTAGTAGTGAGCATCTGTGTATTTGGTGTGTATTTTAAATTATCACTGGATGCTCTTTTTGTCTCATCAGTTGAATTAGAGAACCAGACATGACGGGCTGCACCATCAGATGCAGTTCCGCTATTTTCTACAGCAGATGCTAATGTAGCTTTATTTGCTGTCGTTGCAGTGGTAGCGCTATCAGCCTTGGTAGCAGATGTGGCTTTAGTTGCTGTATCGGCGTTACCCTTAAAATTATTAGCATAGACAGCGTTCCATTTATGGCTAGAATCTCCTAAATTAATCACATTAGATTGGTGTGGATACACATTTCCGTATAATTCTCCTCCGCCTTTATTTAGAACAGTACCTTCAAGTCCTCCAACCAAACCTGTAATGGCAATCTGAGTGATAGCAGTCCAAGATGTATTATCAGAACTATTGTAAAAACTTAATCTAATAGATCTTTTCTTGCCGTCCATACCTTTATGTGAATAAATTGTAACTACTGAACCACATACACCAGAAATCCTACCTTCTGTCTGCCAGTTCTCTTTATTTATATCGCCTGCCTCAACAAGTAAATCTCGAACTGTCTGTCCAGCAGCTCTAAAATAAATTGAATATCCAGTTTCCCAGTCTGCCGTTTCAGGTAAAACAACTTCTACTTGAATCAGAATTTTTCGCAAAATGGCCTCAGTTGCGTATGTTTTTGTTGAGTTTCTATAATTGTCATACCAAATACTAGGATTCTCCAATGGATTTTTTCCAGTATTATCAGACAAAGCTTTAAACAATAAATATGAATTTATATTTCCATTATTCAACAATACAACAAAATCACCCTTTTTATATTGTTTCGTTGAATTCCACTCAATTTGTTTTATATCGCAATAATTTTGAATGCCTTCAAATCGTATATATGTACTAGATTTTCCATCAAACAGATATTCTAGTGAGCCTTGATATGTTGGTAATTCAAATCCATCAAATTTTACACATCCTGAACCACCACGGTGAATCGCATAACCCATACCGTTAATGCTTGGATTGACAGAAATAGAATCATCAGAGTTTATAATAGAATTTATACCATTTTTAACTCTATTGATGACTTTTGTATTGTCGGTTACTGTATTTTGCAGCAGATTGAAATCTTCAATTTTGGTGTATACCGAATTTGCTTTTGATTTAATATACTCCCAAAGTGCAGACATAGGACGGCGTTGGTAAGTTGTGGTGGTTGTTCCACCACCTACATATTGTGATATATAATAATCATTATCTTTCGGAATAGAACCATTTGCATTTAACTTATTGATCATTTCGCTTAAATCATGTTCATGCCAAGCTGGTTTTGCCACATCATATTCCAAATCCGCCCAATGAGCTGTACCATCACCTGTCTTAGTCTGTCTTATATCAGAAGAGTAAGCAATCTCACCTTTAAGCAGAATAGGATTAGCATTAGCCCATTCCGCATCAGTTTTATAGGCATGTCGCACCCTTGCTTTTAAAATATTGTCTGCCATTTATATTCTCCTTTCACATTAATTTAAAAATCTCCGACAAGCTTTGACCCTCATCGGAGATAATATCTTAGATAGTACCGTCTAAAATCAGAGTATCACTGGAAGCAATAGTCAGTTTGGCGGCATTTAAAGATGTTACATTCAGAGCTACATCAGCTGTACCATTGAATGAAATTGCAGAGGCAGTAGCACCACCTGTAATAGAGAAATTACGTGCAGTTGCTAACTTAGTTGCAGAACCTGCATTACCACTTACAGTTGTAGGTGTTGCAGGCATAGTCATTGTGGTTGTAGATGTAGAAGTAATATGACCCTGAGCATCATAAGTAATACTTGGAACTTTGAATGTGCCACCGAAACCTAATGACTTAGAGTCGTCACCCTTTGCAGTACCGGCAGTTACAGAATTAGAGTGATTAATAGCATTGCCAGAACCAATGGTGATACCTGTACCAGCCTTGTATGTAGTGTTGGTATCAATGTTGATATCACCCATGAACAGGTAATCTGTACCATCATACACGAACTCGTATACACGGTTAGCCGCAAGATAACCAGTGCTAATAGTAGAACCACGGTATTTGATTGCTTTAGCACCTGTACCGTTAACATTCAGAGTTGGAGACGCTGCTGTATTGGTTACGGTGAACTTAACAGTCACTCTCGCACCAGTCACTAAGTTGAAACCTGTTACAGCAACAGTCTTAGCGGCTGTACCTGCAGCAGTAGAGCAAGTACCATAATGAGTGATATCTGCTGTGCCATCAAAATTTACACCATCAATCTTGCGAGCTGTTTCTAACTGTTTTGCCTTTGCAGTGGTTGCGCCAGAAGTGATAAATCCGCTATCATTGGTGATTTCAGAGGTCTTAGTAGGAACAGTGATGTTGACCTTGCGGTTAGAATCTACTGTTACATCAGCACCATTCTTCTGAATACCTACGATGATATTTCTCTCTGCATTGCTTGGTGCATGTGCAGACTGAGAGTGATCGTAAGCTTTTTTACCTCTTGCACCATCAAACGCAGTAGAAGATGTTTCACCTAATGCAAGAGTCTCGGAAATAACAGCATATTTACTGCCAGAGTAACGATAAGTCTTATTATTATTTAAATTTACATAAATCTTACCTGTTTCTGGCGTGTATGCACTTGTCTTTCCAGAATCCTTATAGAATGCACTTAAGTCATCTGCTACATAACCTTCCAGGACGTCATCGACATAACTTGGGAGCTGTGCCGCAGGTACTTTACCATTTTCATCCAGAGAAGCTACACCGTTCTTAGCACCTCTTGCAGAAGTTGGAATGGCATCTACATCACCGGCAGAAAGTGTAATATCACCGCTTAATGCTTTACCATTAACTTTTCTGGATGTCGGTACTTTACCGCCTAATGCACTATTTACTACCTTGTTCTGTACAGGGTTAGTAGAAGTAGAACTCAGAGCACTATCTACTACAGTCTTATTTGCTCCTGTAGCGATGCCATTTAACTTCTCTAAGAGAGCAGTGGTGAAAGATGCAGTAGTTGCATCAAGTACATCTTTGTTGCTGTGGCTATGAGAAGCCGCTTTGATTAAAGAATCCACCTCTTCAGGAGTTAAATTGACGAATGGCAGATCAGGATAAGCAGTCGCACCATCACCGATCTTGATCTTTCTCGTAGAAGAGTCTACAAGAAATTCACCTTTCAAACCGACAAATGTGGCGGCCTGCGCCCACTCATCGGTGGTTTTGTTGTTTAAAATAATACGTGTTTTTAATGTTGTATTCGCCATATTAATTTTCCTTCCATATGTAACGCTTAATCCGACATCATCTGTAGCCCTAACTACAGTAGTGCCGTCATAAGTGCGAATTGAGTTATAAGTCGCTATATCAGAATCTGTGAGAGGAGTTTCGATAGGAGTTTCGAGAGCATACATTACTTCTCCACCATGTTCTTTGCAGGATTCGTTAATAGTTTCCGCATAATTTTCTTTTATAAGATATAAAAAGCCCATTTCTGGGTTGAAATTCCACGTCTCTGAAGTAAATGTACTCCTGGCCTCGCTCATTTGACTCATTCCGCTAATTGTCTTCGCGTTTGGCAATTTTTTCAAATTCATATTGCAATATCGTCCTGCTTGCGAAAAAGTCACATCTTCTCCATCAACAATAATGGAATACACCCTCTGTACATATACGCCCCTCTCCAGATCTACTTCATCACAGATCCATTGCTGTCCTGTGTCGTCTGTATAATTACCATCAGATGAAACAGGAATGCCTGGTAATCCGTTGTTCAAATTTAGGGTCAGAGATTGGGGGGGGGGGTAAGATTTATATGGAGTTGCTGAAGATCCTGAATAACAAAGTGTGGGAGTGATTGTGAGATTATAATTTTCTCCGATTGTTATGCCTTCTAAGAAAATAGAAAGATAATGAGAATCATAATTACGAGTATATTTCACAGAAGTATTTCCTGGCATTATTCTTGCAACGCTATAATTTTTTCCATCCATAGCATAAGTTCTATCATGTTTTATACCAACTCTTACATCAATTGGTTTATCAATACTAAATACATAATTACCTTTTGTTAGATATAATTCATTATACAACTCGGTAATATTTGCCCAGTTGTTCGTTGCCGTACCAGTTATAGTCATAGAACCATCCGCATTCTTTACTGCAGTCAAACCATTACTTGTGCAACAGCTATAACTAAATAAGTTTGCGTTGGTAAAATACAGTTTAGGTTTTGCATTTTCAATTTCTTGTGGATATTCTAAAGAAGGGGATGCTTTTGCACCAGTATATGGCTCCCATGGAAGAGCAGTAGTGCCTTTATTAAGCATAGGGTAAATTCTGTAGTTATCAATATTACTTGTATACGATCCTGTTTGCATTATAAAAACTAATGATGTTTCCGTTCCATCTACTGTAAAAGATCGATTATATGCCCAGTCTATTGTGCTACCTGCTTTATTAATGGCAATTTGTGCATATACTCCACCATTTTTGTTCTCTCCACCAGATATATAATACGTTCCCGCATCCAATTTTATTGGCACACAAATATATTGTTCATATTGTTTTGCAGGAGTTCCGTTTATAATAAATCCACCGTCATCTAACCGAGATACTGTTGCACCGGTATTTGTCATTAACGGCATATTATTCAAGTCAAGCAGTTGCGCACCCGTTGTTTTCGTTTGATTACTTCGTCCATATACAGTTAATCCTTGTAATGCCATCTTTGCACTATCGTTCAGTATCGCAGGATTCCCAGTAACATTCGTTTTCTCAATTGAAAACAAATCCATATTATCTTTTCACCACCTTTCTTTTCTTAATAAAATAGACTGGAAATTTTACTTCCCAGTCCCGTCAATAATTTCAATCTCGTTGTAGTCACTTCCTACTGTAAAATATTTCAGATTTGTATCATCCCATCGATAAACCTTATTTGCTGTAGTATCTACATAGAGACATTCAGGACTGCCGATAGTAGGAAATTGCAAGTAGGAATCTTCATTGATTACAACCTGTTTTTCGTTTTCTTTTATTTGCTTGGATATATAGTCTTTAATCCAACCGTCATACCATTGAAGCCCATCCAAGCCAATATATATTTTTTCCATGAGATGTCTCCAATCAGAAAGAGGACAGAAATAAATCCGTCCTCAAATTATGCCTGAGCATTAGGGAACAATGCCTTAATCTGCTCTTCGGTGGCAGCTACATATTCTACAGATTCAAGGTCAGAAACCTTGCCTTTTAACTCATTGATGCTTGCCTGAGCTGTAGCAATTGCTTCTGTATTAGCCTGGATTTTGTTATAGGTTTCACCGCCGGTAGCCAGAGAAGCCTTATTAGCTGCAACATCTTTTTTCAGATCGGCAATATCAGCCGCCTGTAAAGCAGTATCAGCTTTGCCAAGAGATGCCTGTACATCTTTAGCCAGTTTTACCTTGGTGATGTTACCATCGGCAATCTTAACGGTAGTGATAGCACCATCGGCTAACTCAGTAGTGCCTACAGAACCTGCTACGATAGTTGCACTGATTTCTCTAGTTGCAGAGTCAATTGCTAACTGGATCTGAGCAGCATTCTTCTGGGCAGTATAAATATCTACCAGTTTACCAACATTGATATAAATTTTATCCTCAGTAGCATTTGCCAGTGTTAATACGAGATATGTACCTGCTGGCTGTCCAGTAGGATTGGTCTCTACAGCACCAGACTTAACTACCATATCCTTCGGGATGTCAATAGTTACAACTTCTTTTCCACCCTGTTTGATGGTATAAGATTTTGCCATACCCTCGGTGGTAGTAGTGGTATCTACAGTTACCTTTGCACCGCCAGTCGCAGAGTCAACATCCTTTTTGACCTCAGTGATCGCACTAACAAGGTCTCCCTTTGCGGTAGTAGTCAGATCATCTAAGTTACCAATCTTACCATCGACATCTCTTTTGTTGGCATCGATGTTAGCCTGCAGAGCATCTTTTGCGTCTTTAACAGCCTTTGCTACGGAGCCTTCTGTGGTATCAGCACCATTTAATTTTGCAATTGCATCTGTATTGGTCTTGATTTTCTTCTCAAGATCCCCTTTTGCAGTACCGATTTCTGCAGTTACATCAGAAGACTTTGCAAGGTCAGTCAGTTTAACACCACCATCAGAGATAGTACCGTCTGCATTAGCGATTACAACATCACCAACAGTAGCATTTTTGATCTTATGGATCAGGTCACTCAGATCTGCTTCTGGCAGTTCGATGGTGTATGCAGGTGCAGTAGAGCCAACCGGCTCTGCGACAGTGTAAAATTTAAGTGTATTACCTTCAATTGCAACGGTCTTTAAAGAACCTTTTACTGCATCAGAAATTTTTCCCTCGATAAACGGCTTCAGAAGACTGTCATACTGCTGAAGGTTTTCCAGAGACACATAGGTAAATTTTGTTGTTGCCATATTTCCTCCTTTATTTATTAGAAAAGATAAGATATATCGGAAGCCTCTACTTGTGAGAAGCTTTCATTTAGTTTGAGATCAATCCGTTTATCAATAAGTGGTTCAAGATTTGCCAGAACTTCATTCTGGACATACTCAGCAACTTCTTCTTTTGTCATGAAATTCAAAGCTGCAATCTTTTCATTAACAGAAGCTTCTGTTACATAGCCTTGGGATTCGATCCATTCTCTTGTTGGGATATTAGTCTGAGAAACAATAGAATTTTCAGAAACGGTATAATCGATGATGTTGTGAGCTGTGATTTTACGAATAGCCACTTCCGTACCATCATGATCGACTATAAAGAAATTATCATTAGAAGATAAGTAAGTAGTAATGTCTCCTAAACAGATCTTATACTGTCCACGAATTTTATAAATACCGGTTGCCAGGTCTGAGATGGTAATCGGATTATCTAAAGTACCATCTAAGTTATCGATAGGTCTGTTACCTAGATTGTCATAGTTCAGAGTCTTAGCATCTTCACTTAACTTGGTTACGTAATAAGAACCACCAGTATTTTTATTGACAATATAAGCAGTGTAAGCACCGTCAGTTAAGATAGCGACAATCTGACCTTCATATGTATCTGTGGCGGTATTTAAAGATTTTTCAGCACTGGAAACATCTGAGAAACGGTAGATTTTAGAACGAATTGGATTGATAGACAGATCAGAGCCAATGAATATATTTTCATGAGTGTCTTTTGTGTAAATAATGTCGTTGGCATCTATGTTGCCGTTATTGATTAGCTTTGTAATATCTTCACGATTGACATAAGAAAATTTGGCTCTCTGCGTAGATTTTTTTGCAGCAGTAGCCATTATTCATTTTCCTCCCCGTATGTATTTACCAAAACCATACCATCTTCGGTGTTATCTGCGATTGCATCACCAAGATCGCTAACTGAGATGCCGATACCTTTCTTAACACCATTGGCAGTGCCATAGATTTTCTTAGCATCAGTATCTAATTTGATGTCATCTAATTTGCTTTCTGCAATAGTAGACTGTAGATCAGCCATAGCTTTAATTGCCTGCTGGTTAGCAATGATACGCTGATCTAATGCAGACAGAGCAGAATCAGGCGCAGAGAACCAATCTGCAATAGCGATAATCGGCATAGTAAACGTATCTGTCTTTCTTACAGGTGTTTCTACAATTCCATCATCAGTCATTTCAACATCAATGAAAGTCATCATAAATTCCACATCACCCACTTCTGCAGTGAGATTGGTGTCAATTCTCATCTTATACAACAGATAATCGGTCTTATATTCAGCATCAGCAATCTCTAATTCGACATAGTTATGCTTATGCGTGATCGGAGTCAGATACTCCAAACGTGCAGAATACTGAGACATATCCAGTTCACCGTATAACTTTGGTACTACAATCTGTAATACGTCTACCAATTTGGAATTCTGCATGATGCGCTGACGCTCTGTAACATTGGCGCTGTTATCATTCTGAATTAAAACAGTAAACATTTCATTCCTCCTTTCGTGTGATATATTCAAAATCCTGCTTCGAGATCTTTCCATCGGAGAGGAGTTTGTTCAACTGTTCCATTTTTAAAACCTTTTTATCCTGGTAAAGTCTTTTTAGACTCTCTACAAATTCTGTCATCACAGCACCCCCTGTTCAAACAAATTCATTGTATAATTGTCGATAATCTCTTCTGGTGACATGCAATGAGCCTGTTTCAACTGATTATATTCGTGCTCTGTAATTTCTTCTAAAGTTACAGTCGCAAAGTCATCGACAGGAAATGGTTCTAAAGAAGAAATGTGATACGCTGTATCGCCAGTAGAAGAGAGGATACCCTGTGCATGTTCTTCATCGCACAACAGGAGGATTTTGTGCTTTGGCTGAAACCTTACGAACTGAATAGAAGAGAGTACATCTATCACATTTCGATTTTTTATAACTTTGTAAAACATAACTACCTCCATAAGAAAAGGGACGCACCGAAGTACGCCCCATAATTTTTAGATACTTAAAATGATTACAACTCCTGCTTCCTGGTTTGGTAACTTATATCCACTGGTAGAGCCATCTGAATTTACGGACCAAACGTAGGTGTTATATCCGATATTCGGAGATCTCAGCCAGTAAGATACAGCAGTACCAGTTGCATCCGTTCTAACTCTTGCTGTGTCAGAAGTAATGAATGGAATAACAGAGCCTTCATAATTGTAAGGCTCGAAGTTCATAGCACCCTCGACTTCGATAGCAGCAGGAATTGCTACATAGCAGTTGGAAGTAACCGTCTCACTGGATTTTTCACCAGCAGTAGACTGGATCTTTGCCTGTTTAAGCAACTGTCTCCACTGTACAGGAATTGCATTGTAGAACCTGCCATTTAGGAACTTATTCAGATCCATTTTAGCCCAACCACCGGCATTGGTAGAAGTTGCATTCAACCTCATCATGTTGGATAAGACATGAGAAGAGATAAAGGACATAGAAGTACGAGAACCAGAGTTGTCACTGAGATAATATCTCTTAAATGCATACATTTCTAATTCGATGCTTTCATGTGTCCATGCAGCTAAATTACGGCAAGCAGTATCACCTAAGTCTGCATTCCATAACTTGGCCCAGTAGATTGTTCCCTTTCCGTAATTCTCATAAGCACCATCATCTGCCTTAGAGCATCCAAACACGAGTGTACTGGTTGCAATAGCAGACTTATTACTGGTAAGCTGAGAATATGCAATAGTTTCTTCTGGTAAGTTACCCTGATATACATGCAGAACTTTTTCACCAGCAATATGCCGAATTACAAGAATATCACGTTTACCAGTATTGGATACGGCTGTAAAAGAGGTATTCCAGTTAATCTGTGGCTGCGTGTTCTGCCAAAGTTTAAATCCGAGAGAACCATCAGACTTATAACACTGCATAAGAGTAGAACCAGTGGTGTTATTTGTGGCAAACATATAGTCTACTGCCAGTACAAAGTCTTTATCTTCATCAATCAGAGATAACTTTGTATCCACATAGTTACTTCCTGTAAATACAGTTTCCTGGTTGATCAGCGTATTCTCTTCAATATCTTCAAAAGTATAGTCAGTACCCATGTCAAATGAGATACTATCTTTCTCAGATACAACTTCCTGTTCTTTTGTCAGTTTTGTCATGGCGTAAATTTCTACAGGGCGCATAGTGCTAATATCTTTGCCCTTGAAGTAATCCTGAACGTATTCACAGGAGTCGAATACTGCATTAATGTCCTTATCGCCAGTCACATAACCACTAGAGTCCCATCTGTCAAAAAGATAATACTTATATGCACTTTCCTCAGCAGTGTATACAGGAATATCTTTGCTATAGAATACAGTTGAACCATACTCGGCGGTGATAGTTTCCTTAACTGTTCCCTTGGAAATGTAACGTATAGTATACTTTCTGATAGTAGAAGTATAAGTTGCAGTGTAAACAGCGTCAGAAAAGGCTGTAATGAAATTTTTGTCCCATCCAGCAAACGTAAAATCATTCTTAGCTGTAGACTTTTTCGTAGGCGTTGAAATCGGGTTTTCTTCCCGTGTCAGAGGATCGACAGGAGTTTCGCCTTTATCAACATACTGCGTATCAAGAATAGAACCATCATCATTTTTGAATAAAATAGTGAACTGTTCTACCAAAGTGTCATATGTAAGTTCGAGATCAGGCCATGCCGCTTTATACTCAGCAAGTTTCTTTTCTCTCATTACAGGAACATGAACTGCACCTGCAAGTACAGACTGATCAGTATTATATCCGTTACGATCAATACCTTTCATACCGTAAATCTTATCTAACAGAGAAGTGTCTGTCAGAGTCCAATTGATACCTGTAATTCTTACACGATTTACGTTCTTAGATTTCTCAATCAGAGACTTACAATCTACGACATTACAGTTCTCAAGAACCATAGTTGCGATCTTGTCATAACCTGCAATCTCTAAGTCTGTCAAGTACATAAGGTTCTGCATCTTGATAGATGTAAGAGTATCTGGCAGAAGAGCAGTGGTAATCTTACCGCCATTTGCGAACAGAACACCAGTTAAGCCAGAACCAGTTGCATACAGTTCTTTTAGGTTCAGACATTTAGAAAAGTCTAAGCTGGTTGTAAGATTTGGTGTGTTTCTGATATCGAGTTTTTCAAGAAGTTTATTGTTTCCAATAACAAGATTGGTTAAGAATGTGTTGGAGTATCCTTCTGTAGTATTACCAATGATAAGTTCTTTCAGCTTTTCAGCTTTAGAGAAGTCATTGTCATGAATATAACATGTAGATACATCACCCATAGACTGAATTCTGGAAGCTGCATAAACCAGTACGGCAGTATCATCCATAGTTGTGTAAGGACAAGTAATGTCATATGTCTGACCTGCTTTTGCACGAATCTGTTTTACAGAGGAATTACCGAACATTACGTCAAGATACATATTAGAATATGGAGTTAAGTGAAGTGTATAATCAGGAGATACAACCGCACCTACAGGAGTGTTACAACGGAACATAATCTGATCAGAAGTAATAGACGTTCCGACAAATTTTGTTGCCATATAAATTTCTTGATCACGTTCAAATTGACGGCGCTGGTATTTCTTCTTACCATTCATCATCTGTTCCAAGAAACGAGTGTTGCCATCACGATAGGTTCTTTCGTATTTACGAACATAGTCAAGTCTCCATAATTCCTCACACCATTCGTTCTGTTTTGCATCGAACTGATTAATTAAAGAAGTTGCGCTCCAGCATCCTTTTGATTCGCAAGAAGCATACATGGTGTGAAGCTGTGAATTCATAAGATCACGGATGCGACACCAAAGGACAGATTCTGCAGCGTTAAAAATATATCCAGAAGATGGATCTCCGTCAGTACGGTAATCGGTATCTTCCTTGCCATAAGTCATAGTAAGCTCGCCACTATTATTGATTCCCAAAGCTGTATCGTTATCATAATTCCAGAAATCAAAACGATAACCTTTGTTAATTTTTGCTGCATCATCATCAATGGTATAATACTGTGCCTTTTCTCCTAATGTAGATACTTCTTCTGTAGTGATATAATGTTTTGCCCAATGAACGAACACATTTTTGGCTCTGTTATCGGACATAGTATATCTAAGTGTGAACAGATAGAAATATAACGCAGCGTCAACAATAACCCAGTTTTTAAGATTATTCACGAATTCTTCATCGGTAGAAGTAATAACGAATTCATAAAAGTCTCTAAAAATCTGACGATTGTTTGTTCTAATCTGTGTTTTGATTTCGTCAGTAGAAGTTGAATCACCATCCTTGGAGTCTCCACAACAATCATATCGGAATTCAAAAGAACCATCCCAATTGTTGTATAAGGCATCATATGCTTCATTACCAGACACCCATTCAGATTTGCTGATTGGATATTTCATAGTTCCATCTGGATTTTTTACACCCGTCTGGAAAATAGAGTTCGGAAGAGTATTATCACTAATCTCGACACAAAACTCGTTCATATCATCAGGATCGTAAGCTCTCGAATGATCACTTTTCTTAGAATCCCCCATATTTCCGAGTGCGTAATAATGCCATTCACAGTCTTGGAATTCCCTATGGGTAGAAACATCAGGATCATTTTCCTTAATGAAAATAACACAATTCACAAACTCCATATCATTTTTAATTCTGGAATCTCTGCGAGAAGCAGGTGTAGAATATGGAAGATATGTGTTATAACGTGCCTGTAAATAGGCATTGTTTACCATTTCAGAGGAAGCGATATTTAATTTAAAATTCCACCAATTATTTGGAATAGAATTTCTTGTTAATGAAATTTTACCTGTTCCGTCTTCAATAACAGTTCCATCTCCTAATGTAAGTTTTGTTTTATAATCTGGATCAAGATCAATTTTACTGTTAATCTGATGTATACCATCTGCACAGCAAATAACATCTATGTTTCTTCCTGCTTGACCATACTCGTTTGAAGTAGTGCCTTGGCCTGCATGATAGCAGTTTTCATACTTCCAGTTATCAAGTGTTGGATCACCATTCTTATAAATACATTCCATAGAAGTATTCTTCACAAAGTTCTTTTTGTCGTTTGTAAAGTATGGTGCCTCAATCATGATAATACGCATATCAGGACAAGCTTCAGCAAGATGTTCAGGGGTAAGAGACTGGTTTTCATCATAAATCTGATTTCTCTTGTAACGATCAATCATTTCTGTTGCAGTTCTTGCGTCACAGATAAAATTAGTCAGAATAGCCTGAGAAGAAAGGCTTGTATTATAAGCTTTCATTCTGTAAATTAAAACATCACAGTCATCGGAACCGATAGTAATCGGAGCAGGTGTTTCCTGTGTGAAAGAATAATCAGATGTATAGCTCATTGGTCTACCAGGAGTACCATCCTCATACGCCATGACAATCGGAATATCCGTGTCCTTATTGATATTAAACTCCCATTCAATAATGTCTTCTTCGCTATATGGTACATACAGAGATTTTGCAGAAGATTTAATATACGCTTCATGTACATTCATTTGTAATCCGATACCTGCGGATTCACAAGACAGAAAGGTAGCATCTGCTTTTGCTACGTTAGTGGTTTTGAAAATAAACTTGAATTCTTTACCATTTCTACGTGCGTCATCAGCAAAAAGATTGTAAGAAATAGTGGCTTTTGTACCGGCTTTAATTCCGAAATACTGATCGCCGTTCTCATCAATCTGCCAACCGCCATTTGCCCAGTCGAAGTTTTCAGATACAGTCATAGCCACATTACCGTCAGACCATAATCTGTTTGCATCGTTATTGGATCTACCAACAGGATTAAAGTCAAACACCAGACCTGCAGTTACTGGTTCTACATCAATATCCAGTTTTTCTACAGTAGCATTGATAGTCTTTACGATACCACGGCAAGTAATTGTCAGTACGTGATTTCCAATTTCAGTTGGTTTATACTGCCATACCTGTGTATGGGAATTCAATGTAAGAGTAGATGCCTCTTTACCATCAACAGCAAGAGTTACTACAGGACTTTCTGTAGTCGGATCGTAAACGGTATATTCGATATTTACAGTATCATACTGCTGTACATCAAGAGTCTGCTGTATACATCCAATAACAGGTTTGTCACTTGTCGGATCATACCAGATAATATCCTTCTTAATGTGGTTAGATTCAATGGTTTCTCCATTAACCTCAGCTGTAAGATATACTTCTACAAGATGTGCTCCATGCTCCTGTGCAGCGATATTATAGGATATTGGAGTACCTGAAATTCTCGTTTCAACAGTGTACAGTTCTTTACCATCTACCCAGAAATGGACTGTCTTATCCAACGCACCATAAGGAGTATAGTCAAATGATACTGGTCCAATATTGTATGTCAGTTTGTCATTGAAAGAGGATTCAATACGAACATCAAGAACCTGAACTGTCCAGGATTTAGTTACTAAAGTACCGGCATCATCCACGATACTTAACAGTAATTTCTGAGAGCCAGTAGAAACGTACTGAGTGGCATCAAAAGTATTTTCTCCACTGATGGCAGTGCCAGTAGCGATAACTCTGCTTCCGATTTTCCAAGTATAAGTGCCTTCTGTTACCTGGTCGCCTGAAGAGTCAACACCTGAGAAGTTATATTTGATAATTGCCTTTCCTTCTGTAGTAATAACGACAGGCGAAGTGGTCACATACTCAATCTTTAAAGTAGAAGTAGTTCCACCACCGCCTGAACCGCCAGTAATCTTGAAACTGGACTTTGCAGTACGGACTTCTTTTTCATCGTCACCCTCGTGCTGGATTTCCCATAAGGTGAACTTCTCATCTTCATAAGTTGCATCATAGGTCTTTACATCATCTAATTTTCCGATGTTATCTACCTTTGTCTCAAGTTCAACAACCTTTTCTGAGAGAGTGGTAACATTCTTTTTATTTGCATTTGCAGTCTGTTCAATGGCATTTACAGTAGAAGAAAGAGAAGTAAGGTCAGAAGAAGATGCTTTCTTATCTAATAGTGCATCAACATCTGTTTTCTTATAATAATCTGTCTGTAAGGATTCTGGAATATTACCAATTTTCTCATCAAGGGCAGAAACTTTTGCATCATTTTTCTGTTTATAAGAAGTCAATGCTTCTGAAACTGGACTTACAGCAGTAGTGATTTTTCCATCAACAATCTGATTATAAGAATTTACCCATTCCGCAGTTGGATTGGTGTTAATCTTAATGTCTTTGATTTTCTCTTCTCCATTGTAGAAGGAGAGAGTAGAAGTGGATTCTGTATATTCCACATTAAATTTTGCCAGCCCATCAATACTGTCAATCTTTTTGTATACATCCTGCAACTGATCTGAGACATCAATATTTTCAATCAGCTGATCAACTTCTTCCTTATTATAATAGGTAGAAAGTGTATCAGTGACAGTGTTCATAACCTCAGTCTTTACTGTATCGGTTAAGTCTGCGATATCTGTTTCTACATTATTGGCTGCGGTCTCAGCTCTAGTAGCAGCCGCATTTGCCTGGTCAACATAAGCAGAAGCTTCGCTGATTTTGGAGTTCATGGTATTAATGAAACCTGTATACCAGTCAGAGTCAGGTTTGATAATACCGTTTCCCGTCAAAGACTCCATGACGTTCAGCTTACCATTTGGTCTGGAAATCCAACAGTAGTTGTCGCCCTTTTCGTTCACACCAGTAGCACGAATTTCAAAAGTGATGTCACCTGGAAGATATGTAACGCCTTTGTCAACAAGCCAAGCAAAACGAATTTTATCTGCGCTATACTGGCAGTTGACTACGTTATCATAATCTTCCTCTTTGTTTTTATTGATATAATGGATCTGAATTAACATCTCTGTTAAGTCGATACCATCATAATATCTGTCCATTTCAAAAGGGATAAACTGAGAGTTTTCTTCCTGAGAAATATTAATCTGAGAACTATCTACAGTAATATTTTTCTGTTCATCTATATATGATAATTTCTCATCCGTGTAGTTGTTATACCACACATATTTGTCGCTTTTGGTGAAAGATACATCTGCATCTGCTGCCAATGCGACAGGTTTAATATCATCTGTACTATATGTACTCAGATTAACTGAGGTAGTAGTAGCAGATGACTTCATCTGTTGAGTCTGTTTCTTACAGGACTCACAAAAAGATAAAGCCATAAGTGCTCCTTTCTTTACGTGTTATTTTAGAAAAAGTCCTACACCGTTGAAGATGCAGGACTTGAATAATTATTCTTCGATTAAATCTTCACATTCCAGATCGATTAACACCTGTTTTACCTGTGGTTTGATCTTGTCTGGAACCTGTTTATATGTTTTCTTTCCTTTTACAATAAGAGTTGCATAGATAACTGCCATAATTTCTTTCTCCTTTCTGGACATAAAAATAAGCAGTAAGTTAAGCATTTAAGATTGCCTCAACTTCTGCCTTGATTTTTTCCGGTACTTCATTAATTGTTTTTTTACCTTTACGGATTAAATCCGCATATACGGTTGCCATATAACTTGCCATAATTAAGCCTCCTTCATTTCGTATAACTCTGTTAATGCTAACTGAGTATTTGTAATTTCATCATCCTGAGACAGATTGGTTTCATACTGCTCAGTCAGTGCTAACTGTGCTTCTGTAAGCTGATCTTCCAAATCAGTCACCTGTTTCTTTAATCTTCCAATATCTGATTCTGGAAGATAATTAAAAACAGGTTTTGGGTTTTCAGAATCAGTTACATCAATTTTATCTAATGTTGCTCCATCTGGGACATCAACAAACATAGATAACAATCCTTGTGGAGCTTTTTGTTCTCCATAAATAATTGACCAGATTTTACCAGTCGTATCATAAATTACTAAAGCTTTCATATAAACTCTCCTTAAATTTAAACTGCTTGAACACCCCAAGTTAAAATACCAGTTCCCTGTTGTGTAAATACTAATTTTAATTTTCCTTGCCTTGAAGCATCATATTGATAAGACATTCGTGTATATGAGCCTGATGTTGTATAAAAAGTACATAACAACCTCGACTTGCCACTAGAATCTATTCTATAAATTTCAACACTTGCGCTTGAAAACGCCGAAGACTTTGCAATATCTACAAATACATGGGTATATCTTCTCAAATCAATCATAGATGGGGTAGTAAGTGTATTTGAAACTTGGCTGCTATCGTTAGAATATACTTGTCCAAGACTTCCGAATCCCAATTGTCCTTTTCCGACAACGCCACCTACATTTCCACTATTCCAAAAATATGTAGTAGTAGGTGTATATCCTTCCCATGTACCAGTAACACTTTGATTATAGGTATTAATAGTTACACCTTTTTTAATAACATTGGCTGGCGCCATGGAAAATCCTGGAATTATAATATCACTTGTCATTCTTTTACCTGTACAAGCAATCGTCTGCTGAGAAGCACCAGGAGTATAAGTTCCACCTGCCATAGACTGAATTCCCATTGCATTAAGTGCAGAGGCGTTTGTACAGGAAATTTCTGGATACCCAGAAATTGTATTGGTAACATGTGCTCCATTATGCATTCTTAAGTATAAATCTGTACTATTGGCTGCAACTGAAACAGCAGTATCGTAAGCACCAATATTTTTCATAGTTCCAACAACAGGATCTCCATCTTTATCAATAATTATCTTTTTTTCCAAAACATCGTCAGCAGAAGCAGTTACCGAATCTAAATCTGTATAACTTCCACATCCTGAAGATAATATTTGTCCCATATAAATTAAATTCCTTTCATTATTCTATATACTGAATGCCCCACTGCCACAGACCTGTTCCCTGGCACGTAAACA